>Ga0208011_1000062_pt1 | contig 52649 bp, 65 predicted proteins | sample 7_EtaG_FD_184080 | JGI IMG/M metagenome (GOLD analysis project Ga0208011, IMG submission 184080) | Marine viral communities from the Subarctic Pacific Ocean - 7_ETSP_OMZ_AT15161 metaG (SPAdes) (version 2) | ecosystem: Environmental > Aquatic > Marine > Oceanic | place: Pacific Ocean | collected...
ATTGGCGGAAAATATACATAATGTTTAGTGGACCAAATGGAGCAGGTAAAGGTGACAAACCAAGAGGTATGAAAATATCTCAAAAAGAATTCTCTGAAAGATGGGATAAAATTTTTAACAAAAAGAAAAAAAAGGACAGTAAAAATGGCAACAGAAGTAAGTAAAGATAGCAAGTTTACATTAAGCCTGGAAACAGGTGTTAGTATTCTGGTTACTGTGGGTATGGTTATTGGTATGTGGTTTACACTTCAAGCAGATATTGAAGAAGCAAAAGAATTACCAGCACCTGAAGTATCAAGAACCGAATATGATTTAAAAGACCAGATGATTAGAAATACAATCATTGAGACACAAAAAGATGTGACTGAGGTAAAAGAAACACAAAAAGAAATGCGTGATGATGTTAAAAACATTGAACGTATGATGATGCAAAAGTGAGGTATAGAGATGAATTATTTATATGGTATTGCATATTTAGTTGGTATTTGTTTATCATTATCACCCTTGTATGCTCAAAGTAGTTTAAAAGATTTACAACAAGTCCAATTATTAAGTCAAGATGGTTGTGTAATAGTTCAAGTGAATGCAGATTGGAATTATAGTGCTTCTATTGATTTAGGAGATTTTGATGACTGTGAGTGGTTTAATGCAAGTATAGACAATAAAGAATATGGTGCTGTATTAGCAAGTGAATGGAAGATAGTATCAGTTCCAACAATTATTATGTTTGAATATGGTAAAGAGATTAAAAGATTTGAAGCAGGTTTATCGTTTAACCTTAATAAAGAAGAAATCATCAAAAAAATAAACGAAGAGATAGATGCAATAATGTTAAGGAGATTTCAATGAGAAAATTACTATGTAGTTTATTATTGTTAGGTTCAATATATGCACAAGACTTTTTTAAGTTTAGTACAATATATGGAGCTTATAATTTTAGTAGTCCAGTAACAAAGGAATTACAATATCAAGTATCTGGTGGTCAATTACAGGAGTTACAAGAAGAGTTAGATGACCATACAGTTATGACGTTCGGTATTCGTAAACTAGCCAGGTTCGGATATGAGAACAAAAGCGAAGTTTGGTATTCAGGAACAGAGGCTAGCATTAATGAAAGTGCTGCTATTGGTAATGTTCCTCAGGGTTGGGAATATGTAATTGAGTATTCAGACCATAAAGAGTTTGAAGAAGAGTTTACAAATAAACAATTTATGCTTAGATATATGGGTAAACACTTTATTGGTAAAGCTAACTACGATTATCGTGGATTAGAAGATGTAGAGTTCGCAGCTGTAGATATGAGATATAAGAAAGACCTTGGTAATCTTGCATTATCATTAGGAGTTGCAGGTCGTTCACATCCAGCATATTTAGATTTCCTACCTATTGATTTATGGTGGGATGAACAAGGAATTGATATTAGTGAATCTACTCCATTCTGGTTATTTGCATATGAATATGGCTATAGTGATGAATGGACACAGCAATTTACTCAATATGGATATTCTTATTATGACTGGAAATGGTATGATGCAGAAGGTAATCTAGTAGCAAATACAGATGATATGTTCTATAAACAGGTCTATGGAGAGATTGTTAAAGATTATAATGAAGAGTATGCAAAAGACCTTGGTTATCAGAATGAATTAAGTTTATCAGTAGGTGCTGATTATTATAAATACACACCTAAGAATTGGTTTCACTTTTGGACCACAGCATATCCAGTAACAAAGGGTATGTCTGACTATTCATTTAATTATGATGTAGCAGAAAATGGAATGGATTATGACTTGGGACTAGTTTACGGATGGAAAATAAGTAACAAGTTTGGAATATTTTTAGAAGGTCGTTATTTTAACATGTACGATGTTCAAAGTTATGAGTCCAAGGTTGGATTCAATTGGTTAATATATTAATGTTAGGAGAAAATATGATAGGATTTATAGTAGGATTAGCTTTAGGCTTTGGTCTTCATTATGCACTATGTAAGTATAATGACAAGTGTAAATGTTTTGAATTTGCAAAACTTAAAGCAAAAGTTGTAAAAGCGAACAAGAAAAAGAAAGGTAAAAAATAATGCCTAAACTAGATATAGTTGCTGGTATTATTGATAAGGTTGCAGGTCATGTAGACAAGTTTACTTTAGACAAACAGGAGAAAGCTGAGTTAATTGCAGAAATTAACAAAGCACAAATGGAAGTCAATAAAGTAGAAGCTGGTCATACAAGTATCTTTGTTGCGGGCTGGAGGCCCTTCACGGGCTGGATATGTGCTACAGCATTAGGGTATCACTTTTTATTGCAACCTTTACTTACATTTATTATGTATAGTTTTGGAAATGAAATAGTATTACCAACCTTTGATATGGGCACTCTTACAACAGTACTTCTTGGAATGCTCGGTCTCGGGGGGATGCGTAGTTTTGAGAAGGTGAAGAAAAGTGCCTAAACAAGAATATCAAATATTAGGATTTCATGGTGGAATTAACAATAATTCAGACCCTAAAGATTTAAGTGATATAGAGATGAGAGAAGCAGATGGTGTTTCTATTCATAAATTGGGAAGAATAGTAAATATAGGAAATCAAGATACTGCATTAACAAACTTAGCTACGGCACAAAATGTAGCAGCAGATGTTGAACCTGGATATGGATTACATTATTTTTCAACAGACTATGATAATAGCGAGGCTAAAACTCCAGAAGATTGGTTAGCCATTTATGATAAACAAAATAGTGGTCGTATTAGATTTTACTATAGAGATAAAGACGGAGATAGTCCAGCATTATCAAGTAATGTTGTAGCTACAGGAGCTATAAAGCCTAATTTTTATTATGTAGATGGATTATTAAGAATAGGAGATGCTTCACATACACAAGATAGTAAATGGTATGGATATATTGATTCTTCTTTGTTTTGGACTAATCAATTTGGTAATACTGGAAATTTACACGATATTCATAAATGGCAAAATGGAGACCAAAAATTAAAAAGTTTTAGAGAATTATTAGGAGATGTTGATAAATTAGTTTTATTTGATGCTAATGCAGCAGGTCCTACTGATAGCACTATTGAAGCTTCAAACAAACAAATTGTTTTATCTTATTGGACTAATTCAAATGGTGATTGGAATGGAAATTATCAATTTGGAGCTACTCCAGTTTATATGGGAGACCAAGAAGGACCTATAACTCCATTTCAATCTAGTTTGAATGTAGTAGATACTGTTAGTTTTTATGATAATGAAGTTATATTTCAAGTTCATATATCTACTGGAGAAGATAATGGAAGCGGAATAACTGACGATGCTAACCATAGACTAGGAGACGATAGAATTGTAGGAATTAATTTTTATTTTAGAGAACAACAAAATGAAGATTGGACATTTTTAATGCATACTGATTTGCTTGAAGGGGGTAAACATTATTGGAAATTATATAATTCTAATACTGAATCTTCTTATGGTATTTGGGATATTGACAACGATACATCAGTAGGTGGAACTCCAACTAAAAGAGAAGGTGTAGATATCATGGAAAATTCTGCAACATCAGCTACCCATATTGCTTTTAGCGATGCTGCTGGTTCGGGCACTGATTGGGAAGGAACTGGGAGTGCCGCTTCTCAAGCAGGAAAATCTTTTTCTAAGGTTGATTTGAGAGTAATATTAGATAATAATAATGTAAATGGTTTTGATGGTAGATATGGTTTTTTAAGAATATGGGGAGGAGCAATATCTCCTTTATATGTTGGGGAAGTTTCTGGAAATAAAATAGCTTTAAAAACTGGTGTTAGTGGAACTCCAGGAACTACATTAGACACATATTATGTTCCAATGTATTTACCAGCGCTAGGAACGGATAGAGAATTTAAAGTAGAAGTATTAGATGAAAATTTTACAGTAATTGCTGATAGTGGTATTTTTACTATGACAATAGAAGAAAGTAATAAAGTTGCTCCAGAAGAATATGACCAAGACCAATATCATGAAATTTATTAGGGAGATTAATAATGGCTGAATACACAGTAATGAATCCAGGGAAATATCATTTAGGTAATTCTTTTAATTTTCCTCCTATACAAAATAGAAAGTATAGTGAAAGAAACATAATAAAATCTATTAAATGGAAAACATCAGCTCTTTTAGGTAGAAGAATATATGTTGGAAATGTTGAAATAGAAGATAAGGATGGTAAAGTAAAATTATTTTCTGATAGTATTTTTAAATCTAAAAGTAATAAATTTGATACCTTTAGAATGGATGGTCGTATAGATGTTGCTGTAGGTGATGGTGAAGAAATAATAAGGCTAGCAGGATACGCTGATAGATTACTTCAATTCAAACAGAACACTCTTCATGTTATTAATGCAAATAAAGATGTAGAATTTCTTGAATCAACCCATAAGCATAAAGGAGTATCACATTATAACGCAGTATGTGAAACAGATTATGGAGTTGCTTGGTGCAATGCTCATGGGGTATATATGTATAATGGACAACAAATTGTAGATTGTTTTGAAAGACAAGGAATAAGAATATTTTCTGACGATGATTGGAATGGAAGTAGCGGTTTTTATAAAGATGGAGAAACTATGATAGGCTATATTCCAGACACACGCCAATTATTGATTGTAAGAGGAAATACAGATGTTTCAGGCAATGGAGATGTAATGTTATATAATATGATAACACAATCATGGACAAAATCTACTGGAAGAATAACAAGAGAAGATAAAACAAATTTAATAAATATTTGGGATGGAAAATTAGTATTTGGATATGAAAGTGATACTAATGAAATAACAGTTCTTCCATGGAAAGTAGACCCTTCAGTTGCTGTAGATAATTATAAAATAGAAACAAAAGAATTAAATTTTGGAACTCAAGCTAGGAAAAAGATATCTAAAGTAAGAATTACTTACAAGGGAGGAGCAGGAGGAAATACTAATATATTACCTAAATATGCATATGATGGAGGGACTTTTAATCATTCTTTTCAAGATGAAAATGGAACAAACATAACTAATATTGCAGGTAGTGCTAATTGGGCTGAAATAGACCTATATACGAGTTCAAATGCAAACAATATAAGAAGTTTCGGTATTCAGCTTACAGACGTTTCTGGGCAAGATGTAGCAAGTGATTTTCAAATTAATGATGTAACAATTATTTATAGAAGAAAGAGTGTAAAATAATGGCAGAACAAGCTGAAAAAAAGTTTCAAGTTAAAAGAGCGAGTGTTGGAGGAGCTACAGAAACTCCTTTAAGAAGGTTTTATAGAGAAAGTAGACATTTAAATCAAAGCAAATCAAGATTTGTATCTAATATTCCTACAGATGATATTGGAAAAGAAGGAGATGTTGTATTTTTTGAGAATAAAGATAATTTTAATAAAGTAGAACAATTTGTTAAACATGAAGGTAAATGGATTAATATATCTACAGGAAGACCAAACTCAGATTCTGCTCATGTTAAAAAATGGGTAAAAGCAAAATCTGTATAACTAATAGAAAACAGTTGATAGTAATGAATAATATATATAAATTAGAGATAAAATCTTACAAGGAAAATTATTTATGGAAATAGGTAAGTCATATAAGAATCAATTAAAAAGCCCTTCTATGCGCTCGGTGCATGAAAGTGCAAATAAAAATCAGTATCTTATGGATGCTCAACAAGATATTACAAAATCTAAAACTACTGCTGGTATTATACAGGATGAAACTTACAAAGTTGAGGCTTTAACCGATACGCTTGCTGGTGGTTTTGTCGCTCTAGAACATAAGCAAAATGAAGAAGAAGACAAGACGGAAAGAGATGAGAGTCTTGCAAAATTAAGAGATGCTGGATTTGATGTTGAGATAACAACGACTACATTTGCAGATACCATTCAAAATAAAGATTTAAAGTTTGGAGATAGAGGTACAAAAATATTGGTAAATGGAGAAGAATGGTCTACTCCCAAAGTACTTGCTTATGGTAAATATCTGGGCGTGTATGATAATGAAAATAATTTTTTTAATAATATAGAATCGCATTATGGACCAAAATTTCCAAAAGGAGCGGGTAAATTTAATTATTCTGAATTTTCAGATGAAGAAATGGTAAAAAAGATTGTAATGCAAGAACATAAAGGTTTAGGATTTGCAAATTTAAAAAATATAACAGATACTGAATGGGACCAATTATTTAATGATGGATATATTGAAAGAGAAGTAGAAGCAGCAGATGGAATTGCTTATAAAAAACAATATAAATATTCAAAAAAAAGTACTAATAAAAATGTTATTTCTGATAAAAATTCACCAAATTATATTTTTGATGGAACATGGGACCATGGAATTTTAATGGTAAATTCAGCATGGACAAATACTACTAGTGGAATAACACTTGACCCTAGTCATGATGATTATAAAAATGATTCTTCTTCCTTAGAGTTTGGAGCAGATGGTGTAACTAAAGATGTATTATTTCAAGGAGTTGCTAAAGTTGGACAAAAACATTATGGAAAAGATAAATGGAATAATGCTTCTAATCAACAAAAACAGACATGGCTTCAAAATAATACCAAAATGAATTATGAAATGGGTAGATATTTAGCAAAAGAAGGTGGAATAGGAGGAATATCCGATAGAGGAGGATGGAATCAATGGTCAACAATGCCAGCAGTTGCAAGACATGAAAATCTAAAAAGAAGTAAAGGTACTTTAAAAGAGACAGAAGGTGCTTTTTTTGGAGATAATAGAGGTTTTGATAAGGGAGACTTTTATGGTAAAAATAGTATGTGGAGAAGTATAATGAATTCATGGAAGAAAGGAGGATAAGATGCCTTTTGACCCAGTAACAGCAACATTTGCTTTGAACGTAGGACAAACTTTATTTGGCGCTAATCAACAAGCTCGTCAAAATAGAGCATTAATTAAAGGAAATAAAGCTGCAATAGGAAATATAAATAAAGCTATTGATGTTCTACCTGAAGTAGCAGTAAGTCGACAAGAAGTAGCTAAAGATGAATATAGATTTGGATTTGAACTTTCAGGTAAAAAAACTTCTACTATGTTTGATGAGTTATATAGAAAGCAAGATGTTTTAGGAGGAGCACAAAAATTTGCACATTCAGGAGCAGCTCAAAATGAATTAAGTATGTTAACAGATAAATTAAATCAAGATTTTTTATATAGATATCAAGGTCTTAATAGAGCACTAGACAAACAATATGCAAGTATTGAAGAATCAAGAATAGCAGAAGAGCAACAATTAAAAAATGAAAGATTTAAATTAGAACAAGAAAATAGACGATTAAGTAAAACAGATACTTTCTGGGAAGGGTTAGGGCTATAATATGGCATTTGGATACAAGCCAAATACATCTCAAATTACTACAGCTTTAAATGATATATTAGAGTCTAGACAAAAAAGAGAAGCAGCAGAACAAGCTAGCGAAGAAAGAATTTTAGCATTACAAAGAGATGCATTTGAAAGCGATAGAGATTGGAATGAAAAATTAGCCGATAAAGTTAAAACAAATTTAGAAGGATTAATAAGAGGAGCTAAAGATGAAAGACACTACAATGTTCAATCTTTTAGAGATAGTTATTTGTCTCCTTTATATGAAATACACAAAGATAGCGCAGAAGGATTTGGCGGATTAAGAAACCAATTTATAAAGAGCGGCTTAAGCCCTTTTATGTCTAATAAAATGGCTGGATTAATTTGGTCTGCTGGAGTTAATAATACAGACCATGTCCCTGTTATTGAATTTGCAGATTTGATAAATAATGAAATACAGAATGAAGATGATACATTTGAAGATGCTTTAGCAGCTTTTGGTATTCTACCTCCTGGAAAAGAACTTAGTGAACCAAGAAATCAAAAAGTTTATAGTGAAGCTGAAAATCTTATAGGCAATCATCAGGAAGTAATAGAGTTAAATCAAAAATTAGAGGATTTTTATCGAATAAGCCCTTCTAAGTTAATTAAAAATGTATCTTCTTCAGAATTTGATATGGGAGAAGGAGTATTTAGTGGAAAACCTGGTGGTGATGATGATGATGATAATCCACTAGAATATACATTTCCATTTTCTACAAATGATGTAGAATCTGTTTTTAATATGGATGCTAATAGACAAACACAATATTTCAATAGTATAGGTTGGGGAAGTGCTGTATATAGCATGGATATGACTGAAGACGCTATGAATCAAAATCTTGCATTAAATGCAGAAGCGCAATTAGGGTTAGATAAAATGGATGACTACTATTTAGATATAGCTAGTAAACAAGGATATGACTTAACTAACGAAGATATGGGTAATTTAAATAGACTTATAGAATTAAGAAGAAGTCTACTTCAGAACGAAGCTACTGTATTTACTAATAATATTAATCAATTCACTAGCCAAGGCGGTGGAGGTGCTGGAGGTGGTTCTGGTTCTGGTTCTGGAGGTGGTTCTGGTTCTGGTTCTGGAGGTGCTGGAGGCGGTGGAGGTGCTGGAGATAGTGACCAAACTCAGTATGGATATATGGGAGAATTTGGACATGATGCTAAACAACTTCCTGCTACATTAGCAATGAAGGCATATAATACTGTTATGAATATGGGAGCTACAATGGAAGACAATAAATATGCTCAGGAGATGAAACTTGTAGTTAGAGATAAACACCTTTTGGGGAAAGCTTCAATAAAACTTAGAGAACTAGAAGAAACTCCTGTAGAAAAACGAAGAACGAATTATGACAATCAACTTAATAGCCTTCAACAAAACGTTGAAAGACTTGAAACAAAATTTAACGATAGAATTTTAGATTTTAACGATAGATATAATACAAATTTTGGAGCATATTCTATACCTTTCTTAGAAAAGATGATACATATGACAAAAGATAATTCTCCAAACGATATTCTAAAAAGAAAGAGATAATTTATGCCAGATGATAATATATTTGAACAGTCTTTACTTCAAAGGCTTGCAAGAGGAGAAGAGGTAGAAGATAACACTTTTGATATAAAAAATCGTGTATCTAATTACGAACAAAATATATCAACTCAAACTCCTAAACCTAATCAAGATTTATCTAAATTACTACAAGAAAGAGCCGAAAGAGCAGGAAGACCTCCTTCTAAAAAACAATCTGATGTATATAGCTATGAAGATAGAGTAGATTTTTCTGGAAACCCTACTGATAGAGTTCATTTTTGGGAAAGTGAAAGGTCCTTAATGGAACAACTTGGTAGAGGTTCAGCAATGTTTGGAGAAGGGATTGTTGACCAAGCGCTTTTAGGTGCTCCAAGTACATTTACTGATTGGGAAGATATTGCTCCTGACCCAGAAACTGGCTTAGAAAGATTTATGCAAATGAGTGGAGAAACTATTGGTTTTATTCTTCCATTTATGGCTACTAAAGGAAGGACTAGCGCAGCAGCTCAAAGCAGTAAAGCTGGAGCAAAAACTGGTCTCAAACAACTTGAAACATCTGTTGATGCTGCTATATCTAAAAAGAATTTAAAATTTGATTCCAAATTATACAAAACTGCAGATGACGCTAAAGATTTTATTGTAAAACAAGCAACTGCACTTACAGTTGGAAATAAACTGTCAAATTTTGCTAGAATGAGCGCAGTTCAAAAAACTAAATTTTCTCGTGATATGCAACACAATACTGGTAAAATGATTAAAGAATTTGTAGCAAAACAAGGAATTAGAGGAATTGATGATGAGGCGGTAAAACTTATTAGTAAAGATATGGGAACATGGTGGACATCTATTGATGGTAGAGTAGTATCAAGTCTAGAAGATTTAATGACTAACAATCTTATGAAACGTAATTTATTTGCAAATTGGGATACAACTGGAAAATATGCAGCTTATATGGGCGGAATGATGGAAGAAGCAGCTTTATTTGCTATGGTTGAAGGTATGGCTTTAGGAGTGCAAGATTTATCTTCAGCTGATTGGTGGGGATATAAGCCTAAAGCGTTAGATGGAGAGAATAAAGTTCCTATAGGAATTATGGATTATTTAAAAACTGGAATACATGCATCTGTATTTGGTGCAGCTTTAGGATGGACACGTGCTGCGATTCCAGGTGGGGTTAGAGGTGGAGTATTTAAACAAATGAAAGGTTCTAACTTAGATAATATAAATTCAATGTTAAATGGTCCAGGTACTAATTTTGCAAAAGGTATTAAAACAACTACTAAAGAAGGTAGACAATCTTTAAATCATATGCATAGAGCTTATGGACAAATAGATGACCTTATTTTAAAAGATAAAGAGTTGGGAACAGTAGGTATTCCTACGGTACTAGGAAAAAAAGCACGAAATCATCCATCGTTTAAAAAATTACCAGAGAAGTTTAGAAATAAAGAACTTTTCCTACCAGAAGATTTAGCTAAACTAGCATCTGATGAAACTCTTACAAGAGCTCAAAAAATTGCTATTGCTGAAATTCAACAAGATGGCTTACAACATTTAGCTAAAAGAGTTAGAACTGATATGAGAGTCGCATTTGCAAAAACAATGAAAGCTGATTGGTTTGGAGGAACTGTAAATGGAGAAAGAATAATGGGAAGTTTTCCTAGAGTATTAGCTGGTGGTACATTATTTGGCGTTCAGGGTTGGATAGACCCGAATGTCCCTATGGATGATAAAATATTTCATACTATGTTAGGTATGGCATTCTTAAAGGGTGGTAGAGACTTGCAATTTAAAGGAAGAGATGTTTCTTTAGATAGAATGACAAATAGATGGAATTCTAAATCTTCAGGATTATTTGGTAGAACTAGTGCTGATTTTCCTAAAAATTTAGAAATATTAAGCGAAATAAACTCAACAACTGGAGTAGATGTAGGTAATAGAGGTGTTTGGGGACCTATTTTCAATAGAATAGAACAAGATAGGATTGATTTTTGGGACCAAGTACAACCAGTTGGAGGTGTCAATGAAAAAACAAGCACTTTTCATAAAAAGGTTTTAGAGAAAGATAAAAAGGGTAACTATAAATATTTAGTAAAAGAAAAATTTGATACAGATGGAAATGATATAACTTTTAAAGGTGATACAGATTTAAAGCTAAAAGGACCTAGAGACCAATTTATTCCTAATTATATATATTGGTCAAGAAATGTACAAAGTGCTTTCAATAAAGAAGGAAATAAAATTATACCAGAAGGCTATAGAGTAAAAGATATTACTATGCAAGAATTAAAATCTTCAGAAGCTCGTGGTATGGAGAAGATGTTCAAAGAACTAGATGTATTTAATTCATTTGATATGTGGAGATATTTGACTAAATCAGGAGGTTTGCATATTAAAAAGGGTGTTGATATGATGGTAAGTGACATGATAAAGACAGACTTTCTTATTAGACCAGATGGAAAAAAATATAGTCTTGTAGGACAAACAAACGATGGATTTACAAAATTATCCCCTATTGACTCTAGTCGTTTAGATTTATCAAAAATGAGTGATGCACACAAAGAAAATCAATTACATATTGAACAAGCTCTTGATACTTGGAATAGAGTTGTTGACTTAAATCATAGAAATAGTGATATGCCTTTTTCCCAAATAGGACAACCTATAAAAATTGATAATAGAACAAGCGGCTTGATAGAATGGGCTAATCATATACAATCATCTCAAGAAAGATTTAGTGATAGATTAAAACCGATGGGATTTAAAAAAATAATTAAAATTGATAATTTTCTTGAAGCTCAATATGACATATTTAATGATTTCAATAGTGTAGATAAAAGCATTAGCGTATTAAAAAAATTGTATGAAACAAAACAAGACAAATTAGAACCTTCTGAAAAAAGAATATTAGATAAAATTAATGATGCAATAAAAACAGAAAAAGATGGAAAGATTACAGATTTAGTTTTAGTGTCTGATAGTCCAACCTCAAATATAAATAAAAAACAAAGTCTTTTTATTAACTCTATAAGAGATGCAGCTAGAAATATTCCAGGACAAAAATCAGTAAGACCTAATGTTACTGAAAGACCGACTCTGGAACAAATGAAAAGACTTGAAGAAGGTAAAGATATTAAAAAAATATCTAATAAAGATATTAATGAAATAATGGAATTTTTTCATAGAGAAGGAGTAACTATTTGGTCTAATGGATACAAAAAAATGAAACAACTTGAAGATTTCACAGAAACTGTTGTAAAATTTCAAGCTCATGAATCTCTAAAAAAATCAGAATTTCCAGTACTTGACGCTGAAGGAAAAGTTATAGGAAAAACACCGTTTAGTTTGAAACATTTTAATGTAATTCAAATCTTAAAAGAACAGGGTATTGTTGATAGTTTTCTAGGAGTCACTAAAGATGTTCAATTATTTGGAGAAAGTTTGACCTCTTTTAACAAAAGACAAAAAAATCTTAATTTTGATAAAATGTTTGAAGAAATAGATAAAAAAGGTCTAGCAGACTACAAAAAATCTTTAGAAGATGCTAATCTTTCTCAAGTAGAAATAAATAATAGATTAAAAATCTATGAATCATTTAAAGATATGGCTGAAAATCCAAAAACAATAGATATGAAAATGCAAGAAATTAATGCTCTTATAGATAATCTTACTAATAAATATAGACCAGAATTAGGTTCTTATACTGGTGTATTAAGTCCCCATACAAGACAAACTCAAATTTTAATTCCTAGCAATCAAGCTCAACTTTTATACATTAAATTAAGCGAAGTTTTAACTCAAGAAAAATATGGAAAAGAACAAATTTTTCATAAAAAATTATTTGATATGGATTCAAACCGACCAAATGACCAAAGACATAGTGCTATAATGAAAATGATTACCGCTGACTTAATGACTAGCAGAGAATCAAGTGTAAAACAATTTGATGCCGCTGTTTTAAGTAAATTGTACGATGTAACAAAAAATGAATTTGCATGGAATAAAGATAGATATGTGGACAAACTTGAGCCAGGAGACCTTATGATGGCTCTTAAATCTGAATTAAAAAAATTTAATTCTATTATGGAGAATGGTTGGGATTACTCTAAAAGACAAATTAAAGAACGATACGAAAATTTTGAACAATTAGATATGACTAAAGATTCAGAATTAATGTCACAATCTTGGACAGTAGACCATTTATTAGAATACAATCTTGGAGAATGGACCTCATTAGAAGAGGGTGTAAGTAAAAGAAAATACTTACATAATAATATTTTTATAAAAGAATTTTATGGAGACGTTGCTAAGTTTAATCTAAAATTCAAAGAACAATTAGAATTACATAATAGCGAATTTAGAGATAATCCAAATCTTACACAATCTGTGCTAATGAAAGTTTCAACAGATTTAGTAAACTCAAAAGATAGACCAATCATTGAAATAGACTTAAAAGATAAAGCCAGAACAACAAGAGAAGATATTTCAGTTACTCAAAGTATTAGAGATGGAATAATTGAAAAACTAATTAGCGACCCAGCTCAACAAGCATTTGGTATAAAAAATAAAATTATTTATGTTAAAAGTACATTAAAAAATAGAGAAGGAAAAGAAGCAAGTTTATTTGATAAAGATATGTATATAGATGCAGCTGATGCAGCATATAACGGAGAATTACCTTATATGCCTAAAAATCCTAAAGATATGGTATCAGAATATCAGGGTAGGGATGTAGAAAGACCATCTGATTTAAAAATTGAGACAACAGGACAAGGGGAAGTTTTACCTAGATTAATGTTTTATCTTCGTCATCCTAATAGTATGAAAGGAAAAATTGACTCATTTAAATTAAATGATAGTTTAGTTGATACTGTTTTGAATACTTATCTTAAGACTTTATATAAAGATGGTCAAAAAGAAATGGCAGATAAATTTATTGCTGATAATAACGTAAAAAATGAACAACGTATAGACCCAGTAACAGAAGAAATTGTTACTATTAAAGATTCTTGGACTTTTGGAGGTAAAAATCAATCTCCATTATTTTCTGATTTTAATGTTTTCCCTATAGAACCAACATTAGGTAGACAATTATTTAGAGACATGCTTTATACTTTAGAGTTAAGAGAAATAAAAAAAGAAAAAGGATTAGATAATTTTTATAAAGAACTATCGCAAGACCCAGAGCTTCATGCTCTAGAACAGACAAGAATCAAGATAGTTGATAATTCTAATTCTGTTCGCCTTGATAAACCTTTATTAAAGAAACATTATGAATTTATGTCAGAATCTAAAGTAGAGTTTGAAGGCAAAAAAGATATTCTTGAAATGAATCAAAGAGCTACAAATAGTCATCCAGAAGGTAGGACAATTAAAAAAGTTGTAATTAGAGATGAAAATTTAAATGGTAAAGTTGCCGAAATTGTGAGTGTACAAAATAGGCTTATAAAGGGACTAGAAAAGTTAATAAACAATCCTGAAACAAACATTTATTCTAAAAAAATCTATGAAAGAGAACTTGAAAATATAAAAGATTTATATAAAAATCAAGGCTATGGTGAGGTGTCTGCTGGAGATTCTTATATGATGGTTACTAAAAAGTTTCATGATTTTATGGATTACACTAGATTCGGAAGAGAGCCAGGCACTTCTAAATCTGGTGGTATTAAAGCGCATTATGCAGATATAAAAAATCCTAAACTATTTGGTTTATACAAAACATTTCTTCAGAAACACAAAATGATGGAAAAAATAGTAGAAGGAACAGATGTAGAAGTAGTTGTTTTTAACACTGCATCTAAAAAAATGGGTCAAAATTATCACAAAGAAATGGCAGAGAAGTTTATTTCTTTAGATAACTTTACTTCAGAAAATTTTAATTTAAATAGTTTAAAAGAGAAAATAAAAGATAAAAATACTCATATACCTGTAGATATAGAAGGATTTAGTATTATGTACAGAAAAGGCAATAAAACTGATGTTCCAGCTCCAGCTAATCAATCTTTACATTTTGACATGTTAACTTCTTCAAAAGAATTAGGAGATTCCAATGTAATGAATCAATTCATTAGAGATATTTATGGAAAAAAATTGGAGACAGCAAATGAAAATGCTAGAAGAATTGGTAAAACTCAATACATGAATGAACAAATAGCAAAATTAAAACAATTAGTAAATCGTAAAAGTATTCATAATGCTGAAAGTATGGAAGGGTTTGTTTTAGGAGAAGGTGATATGAAAGTCGCCAAATTACTTACTATGTTTGATGCTCCTCCTCAATTAGGTGGAGTTACTATGACTGAGTTGTTATTAAAAGATATATTTAGTGAATCTTTAAATCCTAAAGTTTCAGGTTCACATGCTGTATTTGCTCCAGATATAAGATTTAAAAAAGATGGAACTTTGGAAAATCCTTTAAAAATTCCTATTGTTGATAAAGATACAGGAGAACATTTTCAATTAGGAGAAATTATAGTTCCTCATGATTTCAGAACTAGACAAACTAATATAGATAAAATTACAATAGAAATTCCTAAAAAAGGAGAAAATAATATAATTGTAAATGGTTCTGAAGCATCAAAACATGGTATAACATTAAGAGAAAATGGTACTATGTATGATTACGCAAAAAACGGACAACAAACTCCATTATATCAAGTTAAAGTAGATATGTATGAACATCAAGGAAGAAGAAGTAAAGATGGAGACCCAGCTGATATATGGGTTGTTAAAGATTTAAAAGAAGCAAATGAACAATTACAAGCAATGAAAGAAGGTCCAGGAGGAGCTGTAAACTTTGCTAATAAGATTGTAAAAAATAAGAATATAGAAAGTGGAGAATATATATTAAGGGACAACAAAGCTGATAGAGGTGACCATAAATATATTTATATTAAAGGTAGTAAAGCTCATAAAGAACTATTAAAAGAAGAAATTATCGTTCCTGACACAAATGGAAATTTAACAGTTAGACAACAAGCTCTTCAAAAAGACCCTAAAAAAGTAAAAGGAAAACAATATATTAAAGGAGCTGAAATACCATATAATGTGGTTTTATTCGCAAGAAGAGACCCTTACTACAAAGAAGGTAGTGTAGTTCCTGTTGCTTTAAAAGATTTTAATGAAAGAGATAATGGAAATCAATTTATATTAAATGATAAAGATGCTTTCCATCACGTTGAAACAGATATGGATGGAGATACTGCATCTATTTCTCACAGCTATTCTAAAGAAGTTTCTAAAGAATTTATGAAGATTGCTTCTCAAGCGATGGCTACACAAGTTAGACCAACAAATGGAAATGCTGCTTACGAAACTCTTACAAGTGGTCCTTACAATCCAATGAAAGAAATAAGTCAATTAGAATATTCTGAAGTACAAGCAAGAGCAGCTAGATTGAGAGGAAGTGTTATGCAAGTTTCTCATATTGCTCATTGGTTTTTAAATAACAATAGTCGTAATGACCTTAGGATATTGAATGAAAAGGGAGATGCAGTTTTTTATGAAGGACCTATGTTCCCTATATCTGGTACTGATAAAGGAATTCAATTATTTTTAGGAATAAGACAAGAAGTTAGAGATAAACAGGGAGCAAGTAGGTTTAGACAAGAATTAGCTAAAGATATTCAAACTTTAGTAGATACAGCTAAAGGTGAATGGGATACAGAATATTTTAGTAGTGCTAGAGATATAACTAACAGATTATTATTTCATAAAGACTATGGATTATTTGTTCCTATGAAAAGGCAGAAGAGAAAAGATGGAAAATATAAAGACGAACTTGTATGGATTGAACAGCCTAATATTGATTTCAGAAGAGACCATGTTACCGCATTTCAAGCAATAGAAAAATTATGGATGATTAAAAAAGATTCTTTAAAATTTAGAAACAATGAATTGAATGCAGATGGTAGTATGAGAAAGCCTAAATTTAAAGATAGAAAAGCAACAATGGATAGATATGGTGAAGAATTGTCTTCTTTTGAATGGAGTGAAGAAGCTAATGCCCTAAGAAATGAAATGGGATGGAGTCAAAGTCAGCAAATACTTCGTGGATTTGGTGATAATGCTAATTTTATGAGAAATAAAAATGGAACAAGCAATATGGGAATGATTGATAGAATTGACTATTCTATGCATAGCGGGATTAACCATGGATGGAAATGGAAAAATACTGATACAGATATTACAAGTCTTGTAGAAAGTACAATAGATAAATTTACAGCTACTAGAGAAAGAGGCGAAAATAATAAGTATTTAAGTGATGCCGAGCATTATAATAAAATAATAGAGGCATTCAACAAAGAAACTAAAGAAGTTGGTGCAAAATTTTATATGCTAGAAACTCTTCAAAATCAAGTAGCTGAATTAAGAAATGAAAGAAAAGGTCTTACAGGCAATGACGCTTCTAGTGCTGCTAAACTTACAGCTCAGATAGAGGCTAAAAAAGTTCTTATAGAGAATATGAAGAAAATTGAACTAAAAGAATATTTAGATGTAGATTCATATTTTACAGACAAAGCAAAATTAAAACCTAAAGTTAAACAATTTCTAGATTCTGTTTTTAATGATTATAAAATAAGAGAAGAAAGAATATTAAAAGAAGAAAAAGGAGATAATTTCTCTGTTTTAGATGCAGATGCTAAGAGCAAAATAGAAGCAAGAGCTAAAGCAAGTATGGAAAAAAATGGTATTAATATTGAACAAGTATCTAGGGGAGATGTATTAGAAGCTATGGCTGCTGAAAGAGCATTTGGTAATTTAGCTGAATCTACTCCTGGACTTTTGAAAGTGAATGCAGAAACTCATAAAGAATTAATTAATATCATAGATAATCTTAAAAAAGATTATAGTGAAGCTATGTTAAAAGAATATAAGCCAAAAGAATCATCAGGATTTATAAATGATAATTATATTGTAGATATTTATAGAGAACAATTATTAGGTATATTACGTGCTGATAAATATCAAAATCCAGCTTTACAAGAATTGGTTTTTAGAAGATTAATGTCTCCAGAAATTCAAGCAAATAAAATTGGAAGTTATAGAGGTAATTTGTACTTTATGCCTAAATATACAAACTTTCACAAATTTGTAAAATTGGGAATGCAAACATCTATGGAATTTCATCAGGGAATACCTTCAAGATTAGAGCCTCTTTGGAAACCATTTTTTAACAATTATAAAAGACAAGTTTTAGCAATGCAAAATGGAATTGCTGGAGAAGGAACTTTAAAAGATGGTAAAATGACTCCTGAAAATTGGAGAGTAGAACATTTAACTATGGGTACTAGATATAATAAATTAAGATTATTAGAAGAATTAATTCCAGAAGCTGATAATATTTTTGGTAAAAGAATTACAGAACTGGATAACTATACAATAGATAGTATAATATTTAATGGAGGATTTATTCCAGAAATTATTAACAATAATAGAATTACTAACTTACCATGGAAAGCTGTTACAGACATCAGCGCAGAATATGGAAGAGATTCAGCAATATATGGTAAAAAAGAATCAGATATAGCTATAGACCAAAATAATGCTAGAGCATTTTATATAGATAAAGATAGAAATTCTTTTATTAGAGATTTGCAAACTAATAATACATTAAAATCAAATGAGACATCTCAAAATCTAACACAAGAACGTTCTGTGGATGTAGAACGAAGTTTAGAAGAATATGAAAGAAAAAGTCAAGAAGAAACAGAACAACCAAAAGAAGGTATATTATGTTCTGTAACAGAAGTAATAAAGGGAGATTAATATGGCTTCAATAAGAATATGTGCTAAATCAAATAAACAGAAAAAAGAAATAAGAGCTGCACTTCAATTGCATGCTTCTAAACTTGGTCAATGGATGGGAGAAAAAGGTTTTGATAGTAGAGATATGAGGCTTACTTGGGACCAAATAAAAATGAAAACTGTTGGAGCAAAAGCTGGTATGGATGGAGATTTTAGGATAGAACATTTGCAAAAAATTCCTAAAGTAATTGCTACAGCAAAATATAGATTAACAAGAAATAGAAATGATATAGTTAATGCTATTCTTCAGCCTCAAGACAGGGCTAAAGATTGGGGTGTAGTTGACAGGTTTAATGAAAATATATTTCGTTCTGTTAATGAATATGCAGGTAATAATCAAACAAACGCTGCTTCATATCAAAACCTTTGGAAATTTATAGCAGAAGGTTCAGCTATACTAGGAGCAAAATCAAGAAATAATCCTTTAGGTAAAATTTATAAAAATCCAAATCAACTTGCTAAAGTTGTTGATAGGCTATTTTCAGAATATGATTTAGCTCAAGCAAATGGAGATGTAAACCTTGCAAGAGAATTATATGAAGGAAATCCTAGAAAAGGAATAGTTGGAATAAATAAGATAATGAGACAAGGGCAAGGTAAAATATTTAAAGAAGTGTATGATTTAATTTTGCAACCAAAAATAAATAGCGGTGGAAAATTAGGATATAAAGAATTTGCAGAACGAAGGGGATATACTGAACAAGCTAAAAATGCAGCAGAGATATGGCATAATGAATTACATCCAAGAGGAAGAATACAAATAAAAAAAGGTATAGAAAATTTTAGAAATTCAATAAAGAATAAAAGACATATATTTGGGCACTTAACAGATTCAAATGGTCGTTTATTATATGATAGAGTTGTTAAAAATCTTGATGGTGTAATTAAAGAATACAATGATAGAAAGAATCAAAAGGAAGGATTTTATCCTATATTTTCAATGGAAGTTTTACCTTCTATAACTGAAGCTTCTAGATTAATGCTTCATGCAAACAAAAAGAATCCAGAAAAAGATATTCGACAGGGAGCAAGTGTATTAGAAAAAATAGAAAAAGTATTTAAAGAAAATAAAAATTTGCATACAAATTTAAGAGATAACAAAATTAATAATGATAAAGCTAGTGCTAACATATTTTATGTATTAGATGCATATAGTAAAAATGCTTCTAGATTTAATATGGTAACTTATAATACAGCTCAATATTTAAAAGTTATGGAAAGTTTATATAAGTTTGAAGGAACTGAGATGGAAACTAAGATGAAACAAATGGAAGAATTTATTGACCATCAGTATTCAATTATTAGTGGTCAAAAAGCTGGAGAGAATAAAGCATTAAATGATATTACAAGAGCTATAACATCATATCAATTTGCTTCTAAGCTAGGTTTAAACCTTAGAAGTGCGGCTAGAAATGCAACTCAAAGTTTATTAAATTATGTTCATTTTGGAGCTATTAATTTATATAAATCATATAAAGAAATGCTAGACCCTAAAATGAAAACAAGAATAAATCAAGGGCTACAAGATAATGGTATTTTATTTGCAGACCTTAAAGAGGGACCTCTGACTGGTTTTATTAATAAATCTGAATATAGTCTTGAAAAAGGAATTTTTGAAACTAAAAAAGGAGTAAATGCTGATTACTTACATAGATTTGCAGATTCTATTGACAAAATAGCAGATACAACAGGTTGGGCTATGCAATTTGTTGAGAATAAATTAAATCGTAAGTTAACATATAAAATTGGATATAGTTTAGCTTGGAAAAGCATGAAGAGTGATAATACTTATCACCAACAATTATTTATGAATCAAATTAATAAACAATTAAAAAGAGAAGGTATTTCTAAAGGTGAAATAAAAAAATTAGAAGCCAATAATTATAGAGATTTGCAAAAAGAAGGAACTCATCAAATATTTAAGGAAGGAGATTCTACTCACATGCAATTTTTGTATGAAAATTATTTACGTAGAAAAGCAAATAATGCTGGTGTTTGGGCTACTAGAGAACTTCATTATGATTATTCAGCTACAGGAAAATCTCAATTTATGACTACTAAACCTGGTGCTGTAATGTTTCAATTCCAACATTTTAGTATGAGTTATTTTAATTATCAAAGAAAGATAGCAAGAAATTATGCAGAAGATTTATCTTCTGGTTTGTGGAATACCCCAGAAGGTGGTAGAGCTTTTAGATTAGCAATGCTATATGGAGTAATAACTCCTTTATTTGAAGTTGCAATTCCTGGAGGAGCAAGATTTAGCAACCTTGTACAAAACGATACAGCAGAAAGAATTATTCAAATTAGAGATTATATATTAGAAGGAAATGAAGGTATGACCACAGATTCTAAAGGTAATTTAGTTGAATATGATAAGAGAGAAGGTAGAGGTTCTTTTTATGGAAAAGGTCCTTTTATTGGTTTATTGGGTGGACCTATGATTTCAGACTTAGTTACTTTAAATAATTTAGCGGATTTATATGATTTAGATGAAGATGGATGGGCAGCTATGCTTAGTGGTTATCAAGATTATTCAGATAAGTCAACAAATGAAAAATGGGATATTCTCTGGAAGACAATAAATAGAGGTAGTCAAAGAATGACAAATTTTTGGACTGGAAAAGGAACTTTTGGAAGCCAGGTTCAAAGTAGTTTTGGGTTGTTTCCAAACCAGGATATTTTGGACAAAAGACAACAGGTTAGAAGTTGGTTTGAAAAATTGGGGATTATGGAACCTGATAAAAAGAAACCTAAAACAGTTAAACCTCGAAGTATATCTCCTGATATAGATAAAAGCTTAACTACTTTAGGTAGAACTGGTGGTAGAGCTGCGGGAAGTTATTAATTTTTTTCTGAATTAGCTTTTTTGATATAATATCTTTTAAGTTCCATTAGTTTACTAAATGCTTCTTTTAAGGCTTTTCTGTTTTTATCGTTTAGTTCAAAATTGTTTATAGTTTTTAACATTTCTTCGTTTTCTGTAATGGTTTTTAAAATAGAATTTAGATTCATTTTTTCTCCTTTAATGCGTACATTCCAATACAGATTGCGTCTGCATTCTTTAATGTAACTTTGTGATTATTACCTGCCCAATCTTGAGCAACTTTCTTAAAATATCTTTTTCGTTCTGTATAGTCTTTTGGTATATCTTCTCCAATGGACTGTTGCCATGTCTTAGGCAATACATCTATTCTGTTCAATTTTAGACTAGCTATAATTCCAAGCCAGATTCCGTAATTTTCTCCAAAAGTAAAAGCCCCTCTTTCATAAGGTCTAGCCCAAACTCTTTCTATGTATACTGTAGGTTTTTTTCTTGCTATAGCATTTCTTATAACTTTAACCATATCTTTAGGGTCCCTGGAAGCAGGACAATTGGTAGTGAATTGGAGGTTCATCGAGTCGAAGAAAGCAACTGCCCCACTCCATCCAGGGTCTATTGTGATAAGATATTTTGAATGAATCATGCTATTTAAATCACTCTTATCACTTATTCATCATTTGTATAGCTTCTGTTCTGTCAAAGTATATACTACACTTATCTCCATTGAAGCCCATATTATATGAACCCAATTGACCATATCTAGCTTTTTGACATATGATTTCAATCTCATACCTATCATTGTCTCTATTATCTACTGCATAAGGATAGTATACAAAGAACGCCGCTTCAGCAGTTTGTTCAATTACACCACTTTCTGCAAAGTCTGATAGTTTTGGTCTAGGGTCTAATCGTCTTTCAATTTCTCTATTAAGCTGCGATACTAATATAGCACTACACTTAATTTTCTTACAAATCCACTTATAGTCAAGCATTATATCTTCTATTTCAAACCTTCTGTCCTTATTCTTTCCGTCTGTACGAATAAGTTGGATATAATCATCGAGGATTACATCTGGTTTTTCCTTTCCTATCTCTTTCATTGCATCTGCAAGAGTTTTACAATCATCTAACATTATTAGATTCTTATATTTTTCACCCAAAGCTTCTCTTTTGAGATTAATTTGAGTTATCTCTTTATCTATATTACTAGCTTTTCTAATCTTTTCATAACTAAACTCTTGAAATTCCATTACTAAAATCTTCTTCATCATTTCAACATTAGTCATTTCACGATTAAACAACATAACTTTCTTACCTTGTTCTAGTAATCGTTTAACAATATTGATAACCATAGTAGTTTTACCATGTCCTGGTCTACCACCAATAACTGTTATCTCACCTCTAGTCATACCACCAGCTGCTTTATCTAGCTGTTCAATGCCAAAGGGTATTAAGTTACTACCTTCTTTTAACGCTTCTACTGTATTCTCTAATATATCTTTAGTTTCAACTACTTTACTTGGAGCAATATCTTTTAACTCTTGAACTATTTTTTCATGCTGATGTAATACTTCAACAATATCATCCGTATTTTGTAAAGTTAAGTTATAAAGTATTTGGGAACTCTTTACTGCTTTACGTTGTATAAACTTATACCAAATATTCTTAGCGTAAGTCTCAGCGTTTGCAGTAGTAGGAACTCCATTAGCTAATCCAGTTAAATAATAAGTAGTTAGTGTATGGTCTGTAACATTATCTTTAATATCTCCGAATACAGTAACTGTATCAATAGGAACATTGTTCTTATATAATCTGTTAAATGAGTTCCATAGTTCTTGATGTTTACTTGTATAAAATGCATCAGCTTCTTTAATAACTGATTTAGCTTTTTCAAAGATTTCATCGCCTTCTAATAAAATACTACCTAATAAGGCTATCTCTGCTTCTTCATTCTTGGGCATAGGTTCCAGTCCATTTGTCTGTTTAAGCTTTTTATTGTCTGTTAATGGTTTCATAATACCTCCTATTCTTTAAATAGACTAATTTGCTTTTCTTCTGGTACATAATTTGTAATGACCAGTTCTATCTTCTTTTCTTCGCTATGTAATTGACCAGTATACTTAATAGGTATTTCAATTATTCTCCAATGTTTGTACATATCCCAAATTGCAGGACTATTATCATATGATAGCATAAACTTTCCCCCGCTATCATCAATTTCATGGCACATAGCACATAAATCAATATGGTCATTCCAATTAAACGAATGTATATAGTAATCATTTCGTTTAGTTGCTGCAACATAAGGAGGGTCTAAATACCAGACATCTCCTTCTTTTGGTTCATACTTGTCAATTAACTTTCTAAAATCCATATTCTCAATGAATGTGTCATTTAGTTTTTGTCTGCTTAGTTCTAAGTCGTCTAATATCTCATCATTCCATTTAGCAACGCTGCTTAATGGTAAGAAAGGCGTTTTGTTGAATGCTGTCTTTATGATAAAGAAGTATTCTGCTGCTCTCTTAACATCTGGAATATCTATCTTGTCTTCGGCGTGTATCTTCTTTCTATAAGTCTCGTGAAGTGTTCTTGATAACAATATGTGTTTAGCATAGTGTTTGAATTTCTCGAAATCCTCCGCTATTGAAATATACAAATTTATTACATCATTATGCAAGTCATTTAATATGTTTATCTTAGCTTTATCTTTACGAAAGAACATACTTCCTCCCCCAAAGAACACTTCAATATATCTATCGTGTCTAGGTAACATTTTCACTAGCTGTTTACTTAGTGTGAACTTACCTCCGTAATATGGAAATACTGTAGGACAATCATTCTTCATTTTTTGGTCCTTCCTCTACCATATGTTTTCCAGAATATTAAATCATGTGCATTTTCATAATATTTAAACATCCATTTATCTACAACGCCACCAGCGTAATCTGGATGATATTCATTATTTACGCACATATTAGACATCATTTGATGATATACAGCTGTATAAAACATTTTTTCATTATGATTATCACCAATTATCCACCAAGGGTTTTCTCCATTTTCATATATATCGCATAGTTCTTCAAATTTATATCTCTTCATTTTTGTCACCTTTTACTTGCTTATATAAATCAATAAACGCATCATTGCTTTCTACACCAACTGGTAAAACATGAGAACAAAGCCCAGCTTTCTCAAATCCTTTTCTACGTGCATCACTCATACCAACGTGTAAAGCACCTGGACCATTTCCTTCGTCATCCATTCCAACAAAGAAAACATCACCTTTATCTGTTTTAAAACAAAGCCCAGTACCTTCTTCTGGATAATCTTTATCCCATTCTTGCCACCAAACATCTGTTATTGTTCTTCTTTTCAATAGCGTTTGTGCTGATTGATACCACATTTTAGTTCTATTGTATTTTTTTTGTAAACTTTCCATTTAACCCTCCCCATGTTTAGTTCTTAAATGTTCATTTCTTTCATAATTTAAATTTGAAATATCATCTTCTATTTCATCCAACTGTTCTTCAAACTCTTCTCTTATACTATCTGTATCTAGAGTATATCCTATTTCTTCATCAAAAGAATAATATATGCTTAAACATATTTCTGCATCTATTTTTCTTATTTTAGGTTTGTAATCTAACTTTATATTTACTACGTTTTTTCTCATAATTCAGCCTCAAACCAACATTCACCAGTTTCTTTAATGCAATCTCTAATTTGTATTCCTAATTGTAATCTTGCATAATTAACTAATAATATACTAACATGTCTTTCATCTATCTTAAGATATTCTGCTAACATATTATCGTTATATCCACCACCTGGTCTTTTAAAGAATTTATTCATCTTTGTTAAAAATCCACGTAAATTTTTCTTACACTCTCTAATACCTTCTTCTGCTGCTTCTAAATCAGCTGCATGGTATTGTATATAAGAAGGTTCACATTCTGTTGCTCCAAAGTGTTCTCCATCATCTGAAGATTGTACAGCAAACCAGAATTTTCCTTCTATGTCTCCGTGATAATATCTACCCATTATTTTTCTCTCCTTCTTCTAATTGAGCTTTGTTGATTATAAAACATAAATTCAAAACCCAGTTTATCTAATTTATCAATTAATTTTCCTATTCTTTCTTGTAATCTAAATGCTTCTTCATATTTCTTTGCTTCTTTATTCATTTTTATGCTCCTTCAATTTATCATTAACTTTTTTAACGTTTTGGTAAAGTTTTTGATATTTATTATCATGGAAGATAATATTATTTTTATTCAAGTGTCCCTCGTGTTTAATACTCCAAGTAGTATCTTCTTTAGTATCTTCTATTTCCTCTTCTGTAGGTATATGGGGCATAGGATACTTGTCTACTCCGTCTTCAAAGTCTTCTGCATATCTAAGTTTATAATCATCCATTTTTTCTATTTCTTTTTTCTTAAAATATCCCATTACATTCTACTCCCTGCTGTAATTTCATCGTATTTATCTTTATTGCCTCCGCATTCTTCGGCAATCTTTTCACACCAATCAAAGTATGTCATTGGAGACACTTCATCATTGCAATTATTACACCAATAATTAGTATAATCATCTGGTTCTGTAATCTTACCAGTGTTCATATTAACCCATGCTTTTTCATCTACTTCTTCTGTACCGCAATAATCGCATACCCACATATCATCCATATCTTTGCTCATCTTTCATCCTTTTTTCTAAATTGCTCTATCCATGTATTTTGATATTTTTTAGGAGATGATAGACCTGAAAATATCCACCAACCTCTACCATTTTCTTTTGCAAGTTTTTCAGATATTTCATTATGCTCTTTTGTATAAGCATAAACTGTTTTATAACTTTTAAGTCTTTCTTCAAAACTGCTTTCACATTTTAAGGGATTGTTGTTTTTATCATGTAAACTTAAACTCATATTTTTTTCTCCTTTTTAAGTTTTCAGAACTGAGATAGGATGTCCTAAATTAATAGAACTAATTATTTCCTACATCACCTACCTCTATTCTGATGTTATAGAAAGATTCGCTTCAAATATGAGCTCAAACTCTGTCCCCAACCGATTATATTAAAGGTATCGCCCTAGGGTTCGGTCCGTCATTGAGTTTTACGATATAAGTTTTCTTCATATCAACTTTCTAATTATTACTACAGAATAAGGCAAAACCTTGTGTACCTGGTATTGAATAGTTATCGGTCTTCAACTATCACAAGGAATGATTACATGTGCGTCTTCTGTAGTTTTACTAGCAAGTTTCAGAACTGAGGTGAGGCTTTGTTGGAATGATTTAATCGGTTTTCCTAAAGTTCCGAACCTTCCACCTCTATTCTGATTTAAGCCACTCAGGAACCTTTATTAAGAAGCTATCTCCTTTTAGGAACCTAAGCTCTTGCTAATCTTGTTATTGTTGGATAAATCTGATTCTCCATAATATGAATAGACTCTCTATCTCTATGTGCAACGTGTGTCGCTACATAAGTACAAGCATTCAATAAATCCCAATATGTATTCATATTATTATTTAAACAATACCTTGTAAAATCTTCCATATATTGTTGTGGAATCAATTTAGCCATATCAACTAAATGTTTACTTCTTAACTTAGTCTTTGTTAGTCTTGGAAATTCTGTTTCAAACATCTGAACTAACATAGCAACTGTATCAGTAATAGTACTATCTATTTCACCAATACTAGTATTATTATTCTTATGTACAGCTTTCTTCTTTGTTAAGACATTACCAATTGTCAATCCATTTAAGCATACAAGCCTAAATGCACCACCCATAATATTAACAGATGTAGTACCATCGTAACTATTTGCTACTATTAATTGTGGATTTATTAAATCTCCTTTTTCAATTTTAACTTCAGTCTTAGGGAAATTCCATTTCCAAATAGCTCTTTGACCATTTGAGAATGTTCTAGCTTCTGATAACTCAGCACCAGAACCTTTTAATACTTTTTGAACTTTATTAACAACTGATTTGTTGTCAACTACTTTGTATTCATCAGTCATACAAGATAATACATCTCCTGTATCTTCTCTTATGATGAATTTATGACCTGTTCCTTCTGTTCTCATTACATCATCTGCGAGAACTGCTGGAACCTCCTTTACTGGAAACAGCGTTTCCTCCATTGCTACTATAGACATTTTTATACTCTCCTCTTTCTACTTTTACTTTCTTTGGTGTTCTACCAAACTTTTTTATTTCATTTTTTAACATCTTATCTTCATTTTCATATCCAGATACTATCATTTGCTGTAAATATGCAAATCCTTTACCTTGATATACGTGTTCATCCATATTGTATCTGTATACGATACGTTCTATTGTTTCATCAGGTATATTAGATATTGCTTGCAGGAAATAGAATGTCTTTTGATTATCCTTCTCAGAAGGAATATTTTGTCGAATTAATTTTATAACTCTTTGTAATCTTCTTTGACATAATTGATTTCTTTTTTCCAAAAGCGAAATGATACGCCTTGTTGGGTTGTATTTTCTTGTGCTGTCGTGTCCACATGCTACGCACTTCATACCTTTTTCACTTCCGTATGAGCTGACCATATATGTTTACCTTTATAATAGCTTTCATTGTTTTTAAAATGACTTCTGTTTGGTAATGTCAAAACTAGTACTTCTGCATTTATTTCACAACCCAATAATATACCTTCTGTACCATTTTGGTTAAACATATCACCAACATTTAAATCTTTTAAAAACATTTTTCCTTTACTACACTTCATTTTTACCTCATATTCTCTTTAATTTCATGTTCTCTTCTTTTTTCTATTACTTTTACTTGTATTTCTTTTAAGTCTTTCTTTAATGTTTCATATGGTACTTTCCATTTCCCATTATCTACACAAGGGACAACTGCTGACTCTAGCATGCCAAGACTATTTATTAATAATCCTATTTCATTGTCACTTAATTTAATTGTTACTACTGCTTCGTTCATTTTCTTTTTCCCATTCGTCTTTTACAATAAAATCAATCATGTCATTGCTTACTGGTTTTTCATTTGAATCTATTCCTAGATTTATTTTTATACGTTGTATAATTTTATTCCAAACAGTATTAACACGTCTTAATTCTTCTGCATGTTTAAGTTTATCCATGATACCTCCTTATATATAAGGGCTTGGGTAGCCAACCTTTCTCAACTTTTCTTCCATAGAATCCGTTTGGAATTCCTGGACCAAAGCATAAAACAAGCCCTCATATAATTTACAAAATTATCTTTAGAAAACAAAGGGAATTAGTAATCCCACATGACATTTATATTACGTTGTCGTACGTACTGGTGGAGTTTCGCATTTTATTTCGCTCTCCCTTTATTCTCTAAATCTTATAAGTTAAGTGCCTAAAAATCTAGTAGATAACCGAATATAAACTAGACAAAAGACACTTTAACTTACTCTCGCAACATATGCCATTTAGAATGGCAAATCATCTGCTTCTACCTCTTCTGAGGATAATTTATCTCCATCATCCCAAGGATGAACGTTTGTAACTTTTAAAGATGTTTTCTTTTCTCCATCTTTATTAGTAAAACTTGTTTCTCTTAATTCTATCAAACAAGGAAAACCAATTACATCTGATTCTTCTACTTCACCAAGAACTACATTTCCTTCTTTATCTGAAGGGAACTTTACATTTATTCCTTCAAAGAATTCTTTGTATCTTTTGTTCTTCCAACCTTCTCCTTCTTTAGGACTAGGTGTTAACCATACACCTTTATCAACTCTGTATTCTCTACCTGTAACATATGCTGCACTAATAGTTTCACCTGTTGGTACATAATTACCATTGTTATCTTTAGTTAATTTAGGTACTTCTAGTTTATTTGCTTCTTCAGCAACACGAAAAGTTAAATTGAATACTGTACTTCCATTGTATTCACTAGATTGAAATTTACTAACGTGAGCTGGATAAGTTGCTTCAGCTACTGGTGTAAAATCATTATCTTTTTCGTTATATATTGCATCTACTTCTTTCATTTCATCTCCCCTTCTGTATGTTCAATGATTAGTTCATTTATTTTATGTTTAAGCTCAGTCATCTCTTTAGAGTACTTTGCTCCTTTGAGTCCAGCGAAATATAACATAGGTGATACCCAAGTGTTATCTCCTGTTTTAATATATCTACGATTGACTCCTCTACCTGCACTTATCTCTCCATTATTTCTCATTTCTTCAAATTGCGAATTTGTTAAAATGCCTTTTTCTAATAAGTCCGTAGCTTGTTTTATTGTTAGTTTACCCATCTGTTTCCTCCTTAGGTTCTTCAATACTATAAGACAAATAACTTTGATTAATATTTAAATTAATATAATTATTCCTAGCAAAGTCATCAGTTGTTTTCATAACAAATGTTAGCATTGGCTTTCCATGATATAGTTTAGTTCCTGTAAATACTGCATTACGAAACTCTTTACCATCATTTACTCCAATAGTATAACTATTATTTGTTTGATATAGTTCATCTCTATAGTTTTCTTTTGGTTTATTTATTTCACTTAATTTCATTTAGCTGCTCTCTTTTTATCAAGTTCATCTATATTCTTTTTTACTTTATCAGCTTTACGCTTCAATTTTGCATAAGCTGCTTTATAGTTAGAATCATCAACTGTTCCTTCTCCAATTTCTGCAACTACTTTAGCTTCATATTCTTTATCACCAATAATAGCAAGTAAATCTAAAATAGATTTGTATTGCTCTTTATTCAATGCATCTGGAGCTTGTGGTAAATCTTCACCAGCATAGATATATAAAGATAAACCATGTAAAGATATTGCTTTAGCTAAACAACGTTGTATTGAATTGTTTACTTGAAAAGCATTAGGTTCCATTACAGTTTTATTCATATGGTCTAATACTGGATGTACTTGTGTTCTTTCTATATCATTTACAGTTACTGTTACTTGCACAAATGCACCAGCATCAGTACGCATATAAGGTGATTCTGTGTTAACCACATCTGCAAATGTATGTACACGCCACGTTGCTTCTGGAAAGTTTTCTAATAATATTCTAACTGCCCATGCCCAAGAAAGATATGTAAATTTACCTTTCTTTTCTGTATGTTCACTTACATCTATTTTACTTAATTTTTCGAATACACTCATCTAAACCCCCCCAATAGTCATATAAGTCATCAAAGTTACTAATAATCTTTGCCCAAGTAGCCCTGTCTATCCCAACTGAGTTTCTTGCTTGTGGACTATACATATTATGTTGTCCATCTTGTCTAACTTCTAAGAATTTAATCCATTCATCTTTCTTAACAAGTTTATTTTCTGATATTTCTTTATCTTTTAACATATTCTAAATCCTCCTGATTGTCTACAAAATTTTGAAAATTGTATTACATTTTCTTTATCGAAAGGGTATCTTCCACCCCAATCTTCTTTGTCATTTAGTTTATCCCAAAGTTTTCTAAAGTCTTCTGGATAATCTATAGGTGCTATATCTTCTTTACCAGTAGCTTTACGAACAATTTCTCGTAATTCTTCCTTTTCTTTAGATATTGCTTCATTAATTATTCTTGCTTTTTCAACTCCAGCCATTACATCTTTTTCAATAGTATCAACTGTTCCGTCTTTTATTAATACATCTAATAAATCAGCCATAGCTAATGCTTTTTCTTCTGAAATCAAATGATTATCATTAAATGAACCACCAGCCATATCTTCTTCAGTTAATACATCTTCGCAAACATTACAAACAAAGTTCCACATTTGTCTCCACCACCAAACATTATTTCTAAAATAATCACCTGGATTAGTCTCTCTTAACTGTTTTTGTAATTCATAATACTCTTCTTTCTGTTCATCAGTTATTTTATTATCTTCCCACAATCTATCTAATTCTTCTCTTCTGTTTAAATCATCTTCCATTGCGTTATTCTTAGGGTTTTCACCATATAAATCAAATCCCATCTTATTCTCCTCCGTATCTCTTTTTAAATCGTTTAATTTTAGCTATTATATCTTCAGCTACTGTTGCATCTTTGTCGTTAAACATAAGTCTTATTCTCGTTGGGAGCACCACATCAGAATTACACACACTACAACACTTTCCATTATTAATAGGCTCAGCATTATGTCCGTATGGGTCATCATGTTCTCCTCCACATATACTACATTCTAGTTTTTTATCTTTCATCTAAGTTCCTCCGTATTATATAGTTTAGACACTATATAGACCAGGACAATGTTTGCCCTGAAATTCACAATATTTGCATTCCCAATTATATACAGGAACATTCATAGTTCCAGGTTTTAACTGTTCAGGCTCATTGTCTACTTTCTCTTGCACTTCATTAAGTTCAGTCCAGTAGTCAAATGCTTCTTCTATGTAAAGATTAGATATATTTTCTTCTCTCATCATAGAGCTATCTTTATTATACCACATTATAGATAAGTTTACATCAGTAATATCATGTTCATTACCTAAACCCATTCCATAAGTAGCTAATTGTAATTCATAGTTAACTGAAGGATTCTTGTCTGGATTTCTACCAAACTTCATTCTCCATTTCCATGCTCCTGCAGTCTTAATATCATAGACGTGTATCTTGTCTGTTTGTTTGTTTACAACTCCTACATCCAGATGACCTACTACATTAAGCTCAGGTATCTCTATTCGGTGTTCTGTAACAACTTCTAAACCTTTCTCTTTATACTTGTCTAGTGATTTTTCAAAGTCTGCATGTACTAAAGTTCCAAGTCTTAATAATCTATTAGATTTTTCATCCATTGGTTCTAGTGGTAAATCTTGTGTTCTGTGCAATTGCTTTCTAAAACAACTACCAGCTGCACTAGCTGAAAACCAACCACGATGTTTAGAGTATTTTTCTCTATTTTCATGGCGTAGTTTTTCTAAGTAATCGTTATATATTTTTGGTATATCTATCATTGATTCCTCCGTCTACAATATAAACATATTTCAGGTTAAGTACAACACCTATTCAGGCTAAGGCTATCGGGACATTTTTATTTCTAAAGCGGATGAATAGATAACACCCTAGTCCCGTGCCTAATTATTATACTAATCTTTTATAATCATAAAATAATTGATTATTGTTTTTAGTATCTTCTAATACATATTTACCAAAATTTGCTTCTTTATGTTTAATTTTTATCGTATCTATATCAAAGCCTTCAGTATGTCTAAGTCTATGTATTATTGAACTTAGCCTAGTTACACGATATAATTCAAATGCATCAAGGCTAGTGATATTACCATATTTTCTTAAGTGTCTTAATATCTTAACTGTCTGAGTATCTTTACCATATCTAAATCTTAACATAATAATCTCCTTTTTAACTTTTTATTATACTAGCTATGTGTTTTTGTATTGCTATTGGCAAAGAACTTAATCCCTTTGGATGTGTTCTTGCTTGTTGTAACATAGCGTCTAATATTTTGTAAGTAGCGTAAGGTGCACTTAAATTATCTGTTCCAGGGGTATCCCAATAATAACCAGATTTAAAATTAAATACGCCTGTTTTATTTTCTACATATTTTCTACTGGGTCTATCTTTTCTTCCCATTTTAATCTCCTTTATATAATCTTATCTTAATTCTCCAATTAAATAAATCTTTAATCTTGTAATACCATCTTACCAAAGGATGTGATAAGCGATAATTTGCAAATGCATTAACAATATGACCTGCTTTAGCATCATAGTTATAAAATTCCCATTCATCTCCTGTTGCCATTGGTTCTAGTCTGTATTGATTAAATTTATCAATTCTTTCTAATTTGTCTAATATTTCCATGTAGCTTTCACCTTTCTTTTTAATAAGTATTGAATATTTTCTTCAGTATCCATTCCTGGAATAATTCCATTTTTTCTACCTATAGGACCATTGTGTGGTTCAAAATTAAAATCAATATCAATTAAATGATTAAGTCTATCAGGTAAAAGAGAATCTTCTCTGTAAAGTTTTCTTTGTTGCATACACCATACAGATAAACTATGTAATTTAGCATCTACAGGTGAAATCCATTTACCATTTTCCAATCTTTCAGGAAATCTTTCACATCTTAATTGTGTAGGAGCTTCACCATATTTTTCAATATATTCTTTTAATTCAAAGAACTTAGTAAACCATACATTACTTTGTTTATTCCATATAAATCCAGGAATCTGAATCATTAAATCATATTTCCATTGACTCAATGTTCTTTTTCTTGCTTGGTTCTTTACTTGTGATGCCCAAGTATATAATCTTGATTCTGCTATTGGTCTTTTATTAGTACTATTACTTTGTTGTGGTAATCTACCATTTTTATCTATAAATCTTAAGTATGCTCTTAATTGTTTCATAAATGCTTGATAATGTTTTGAAGTTTTATTAGGACCTTCTTTTACTTTATATTTCCATTTTTTCATATTTACCTCTTTTATAAGTTTAATTTATTTTCTGTTTTTACCTCAATATTTAGATAGCATAACTTGTGAAACTAATCTCACAACAGGCTCTTAACCTCATGCTGTTAGTGCGACTAACATCCATGTGTGCTTATTTGATTAATGCCGCCTTGCTATTTCCGCTCATTATACTAGTATAAATATAATAATGCTTGTATTAAAGATTTTATACAAGTTCACGTTTTCGCTCGGATAGGTCTTGTTACCAAAACCAACTTGACAAATACGTATTATGCTTAATCTGTATGACAAAATCTATCATCTACACATAATTCATTTTATCTAACGCTCAACTATTGACTTTCTATACTATCTAATTAATCATAAGGGAGACACGAGGTAAAGCGTCTTTTTCTCTTTGTTCTAAATAAAGTTGATGACAACCATCTCTCTCGAACTCTGATAATAAAAGTCTCCCTTAATAAATCATTTTTATCCTCTTTGAGGATGTTTTCTGTATAACATATTCCAAGCATAAGATTCATCTGCTTCCATATGTCTAGTTAATTCTTTGCTGACCCACCAATAAAAAGTTCTTCTACACTCACCTAATATACTCTTTGAGCATATATATTTATAATTAAGATTAATTTGTATTTTTTGGCTATAGGTTTTTGAATAAAATGAAATACTTTCTTTCATTAAAGTATAGTTATCCATAGGGTCGTTATTCCCACAAAAATCACATTTTACGTGTATTATTTCATTTTTTACGATTTCTTTATTCATCTTTTACCTCTTTTCAATGTTATGTAGTAATTTTTCTCTATCAATTGGTTAGCTCTACCTTGACAGCACTAATACAAGTTAGTGTTACTACACCTTTTAATAATGTTACGGATAGCTATCCTTGTATATGATTCATCATCCATAAATTCTTTTTCTCTAAGGGAGACTTTAAGCCTCCCTTATTCATAGTCTATTAGCGATTACATTGAACCACTGATAGTGTCTAGGATAATCTATCTCCATTGTCTTTAATAATTCAGACGTTGAAATATGATAGCAGTAACCTGTGTCACGTACATACCATACATCTCTGCCTTCATAACTAAGACGAAGATAGCCTGTATCACTATTCAGACTATCGGTTAAACGAATATACATTTCGCTCACCTCCTTTCTTATTAGTTGACTCTTAATCTCTTTTATTTAAGAAAGGATTATATTTATACTTAATAGATAATATTGTTTTATATAACAATTAAACTATATACACGCAATAGTATTATAGACAATACTATCTATCAAGTACTGAAATTCCACTCTATTTCAAATTGCGTAACTTCATTCCATATAATCATAAAATAACTGATTATATATTCTCTATCTTATGATATTTTAAGTTTAAACGCTAAAGCACATTTAATGAGTGGCTTAAACATACTTTATTATTTAAACCCCTAGACATCTTTATTTAGAGTTGCTTTGTCTAGTTTCTACAACTACAACTTAACTAATAGGTAAGTAGTTAATAAACATTGGTGAGAGCTAGCGGTGCATATGATTCAACCCTCTTCGACAAAGGTAATCAATATCCCGTTCTCTATGGTTAATGCGTGTCTAGTCAAGGTCATCCTTGAAAGTGTCGCTAAGCACATATTTACCAACTACTTTACCTCAATTGTAGTTTATCCCCATGTTATACACATATTACTATATAATAGGGTATATTATCCACATGTTATCAACATATTACTAGTTTAATCCAGTTATACAGTTTAATATTGAGTAGATAGGTGAAATAAAAATAATAATAGAAGTGGGGGAATACCTTTCGGGTCCCCCTTCTGTTTCAAGGGTCTTCTAAACCTCAACATTTCTGTTAGTTTAAACTATTTAAACGCAGTTTTCTTCAGAGAACTCTTTAAAGTATTAATAGCTTTAGTTTGTTTCTGAATTTCAGCAATCGCAGTATTTAGGTTTCCACTAACTTCAAGTATAGCTGAACCAACAGCTCCTTGAAAGGTGTCACCATTAACGTTACTAGAAGAATCAGCTCCTTCTATTTGTTTCCTAGCGTTATCAATATGTTCATTACCAAGGTTCTTAGCAATTCCATATCGAACAGCGCGTCTATGAAGGCCAGCTAGAGCTTTCTCTTTCTCGCCTCCCCATAGTTTACCTTGTGCGGACTTCTTACGAAGGTCACCTAGCGTTAAAGCCATGTCTTCCTTTGCAATGAATTGAGTCACTTGACAAGGTGCAGCTACGGATGTAGAAACATCTGTAACGTTATTATCTACTTCAGGTTTCTGCGTTAGCAAGCTAACTAAGTTGTCTAGAGCAGACGTCTTAGTTGACATTACAGCCACCTAATTTAAATAGCATTGTTATTCTTTTCATTTCAATATCCCCAATTAGGGGGGGGCCTCCCTCTATATGGTCATATATCAAAATGCTACAATTTTTTGTTGCAAATAACATGGGGTATGCTTAGATTAGTCTAAACAAAGGAGTTTATAATGTCAGATGACGGATATATAACAAGTAAAGACCTATCAGGTAAAAGAGCGTTAACTGGAGTAGCTAGAAAAGATGCAGAAAAACGAAAAGAGTATGAAACTCTATTGAATGTTGCTATAGCTAAAGTAGAAGAAGAACGTGAGAAAGCTATAGAAAAAGATTTAAAGAAAAAGAAAGAACCAAAGAAAAAGAAATCTACATAATCTACTATTATCTATAAGTAGCTGCTAGTAGCTATCTAAGATAAAGTATTTTATTAGGTTAGTCAAGGAAAAAATGTATGGGTACATCAATTAATTGGTTAAGTAAACTTCCTCAAGAGGACCAAGAACGTATTTTAGGTCAAATTGAGAAACTAGTTAAACTAGAGCGCATCTTAACTAAAGAACTAGAAAACGAAGAGCATATAATGACGGTTATAGACGATGAAGCCGATGCTGCCGAGGGAACAAATAGTGTACCTATAGAAATCAATGGAATAAAACATTGGGTTCACAAGGATGTTATGTATTTGATTGAGTCCTTGCATAAACAATTAGCAAAGCGTGGAAAGTAAAAAAATTAGAAATAAAAGACATTACGTCTATGATACAAAAGAGGAGTTTATGAAGGACCATCCCAAAGGGATACTTCACTCCGAATGGAGAGATGCAAAGGAGGGAGATTGGGTTTTGAGTGATGATAAACGTATTGTTCAACTTCTTAAAGTGTCTGATAAACTTAGTCATCCAAAAGATTCTAAAAACTATAAACAATCTAAAGGGTATGTAAGAACTATAGTTGGAACATTTATTAATTCTAAGAAAACTAATATGGATACGGACTTTGAGAAACACCCGAATCGTTACACATTTAGCACCAAAATCAAGAATACTTCCTCTAGGGTAAAGGAGAGGTCGAATTGTACAAACAGAGAAAAAATTTTCGCCACGAGTGTGGCAGTAGGAAAAGACGCAGTAAGTGCATATATGAAAGCATTTTCAGAAGCAAACCAAGGTAAGGCTAGAAAAAAAGCAGTAGTCTTACTTAAACAGGAGAGAGTAATGAGCGAAATTGAAAAAACTTCAAAAGAAATCGCTAAACAGCTAGGAATTGACCATGCATATATATTAGGTTCCCTAAAGCAGTTAGCAGATACAAGTGAAGACCAAAATATAGCATTGCAGTCCTTAAAGGAATTAGGGAAAGCAATTGGTACATTAGGTAATCAAGTTAAGAAAATAGAAACTGGAGTCGTAGGAATGTTCCAAGGGTTTAGTCCTGATGAAATAGAAGGAGCCTCAAGAGCTATACTTCCAGAAACAACATCCAAGGAGGATAAATGATTTGTCCACATTGCAGTAGCATGTTAACAAAAAAAGAGGGTAAGAAGAGAAACAAAGAAACTGTAAAGCAGCAATTTAGTTGTAAGTCTTGCGGTAAATGGTTTTCTATTCCTATACCTTCAGATGTAAAAGAGTATGATAAGAAACACATAGAGCCTGGAAAACTATTCCAAGTAAAGAGTTCTGAGAAACTACGAATACATGGATTAACTGACGTACATGTTGGAGCAAATGAATTTGACTTAAAGAAATTTCAAGAGGCAATTAAAATTATATATGAAGACCCGAATGCACGATGGTTTGGGAATGGAGATATGATAGAACTGATTCCCCCTAATTATAAAATAAATCAAAGGGGACAAGGCATCCCACCAGAAGAACAATATTTAAGTTTTTTAAAGCTTGTTCAACCCATACAGGATAAGTGCCTATTTATAAGAGGAGGGAATCACGACTATCTAAGAAGTTTTAATATACTAGATTTTGATGTATGTAAAACATTAGCAAGTGAAATGGATGTTCCATATTTCAGATTGCCAGGATATTCTCAAATCACTATTGGAGACAAAGATTGGTTTCTAGTTAGTGGACACGGAAAGAGTGGAGCTAAAAATGGAGACATGGAATTGAATCAGATGGCTTCTGTTTATAGTGACGGAGATGTCTATTTCTTAGGACATAACCACCAGTTGTATTGTAAACCAATAGATTCATTAACAATAGAAGATGGAGAAGAAAGTCTAAAACGAAAATGGTATATAAGAGGAGGGTCGTTCCTCAGATATGCAGACTATGCTCGTTATAGCTTCTATGGGATTCAACGTACGGGTTGGATTACTATGGAATTTACTAAAGATAGAATAAACTGTTGGGAGAATTAAATGACAAAATTAGATACAGGTGATTCAAGAAGAAATTATAATACGAAGAAAAAAAAGAAAACAACTAAAAAAAAGACTAAGAAAAAGAAATAATAATGAGAAGAAGAATATTCGGAGGATTTGAAAAGAGGGTTAAGACAAAGAAAAAAACCAGACAAGGTATGAGCAATAATACCAAGTATGGAAATAAGCTTAGTCCTAAATACTATAAAAAAAGAAGCAGGGGGCAAGGATGAAAAATAAGAAAAGTCTAACAAAACATGATATAATAAGAGCTATAAAATCTATGGCTATGGAAATACAAATGTTACAAAAGCATGTAATGATGATAGATAATGTTGTTGATATGTATATTCGTATGAATAAAGACGAAGATAAGCTTAAGAAATATATGGAAAAATTACACAAGGAAAAAGTTGAACATAAACAGTCAAAACGTAAGCAAAGCAGAAGAGACGCTAAGACTAGCAAGTAAGGATATGATTGCTTTTGGTAAATTATTTTTACCAGACGATTTTATGCGAAGCGAAACTCCTCCATTTCATTACGAGATGGCGGATGCTATTGATAACCCAGAAGTAAAACAACTAGCGGTTATTTTGCCTCGTGGTCACGGAAAAACTGTGCTTACTAAATGCTCAATTATTAAGGACTTTTGTTTTTGCCCTAAAGACGATATGCTATTTTATGCATGGGTATCTGCTACGCAAAAACTTAGTACTGGTAATATGGACTATATTAAGTATCACTTTGAATATAACGATAAAATCAAATACTATTTTGGTAATTTGAAAGGAAGGAAATGGACAGAAGAAGATGTTGAATTACAAAATGGATGTAAGCTCATTAGTAAATCGAATGTTGCAGGGATTAGAGGAGGGGCTAAACTACATAAGAGGTACGACCTTATTATTCTCGATGACTTCGAACATGAAGCAAACACGATTACAGCTGAAGCACGTAGTAAAAACTCTAACCTCGTTACTGCTGTGGTTTATCCTGCTATCGAGCCTCATACTGGTAGGCTTCGGGTTAATGGTACTCCTGTGCATTATGATAGCTTCATCAATAATCTTATCATTAATTACGAACGTCAAAAAAAAGGTAAAGACGATTTTGCGTGGAGAGTAATTACATATAAAGCAATATTGCCAGATGGCAGCTCTTTGTGGCCTGGATGGTTTCCTCTTTCTAAGTTAGAAGAAAAAAAGAAATTCTATCAAGATAGTGGTACTCCATCAAAATTCTATCAAGAGTATATGATGCAAGTACAATCTGAAGAAGATTCAGTTTGGACACAAAAACATATTAAATATTGGGAAGGATATTATGAATATGATAAAGAAGAAGAGTTGGGATATATTGTTCAAGACGGAGAAAGAGTTCCTGTTAATACATTCATAGGATGCGACCCAGCTACAGATATTGATACAAAAGAATCAGATTTTAGTGTGATAATGGTTATTGCTGTAGACTCAAATAACAATAGGTATGTATTGGAATATGAAAGACATCGTAGTGTTCCTACTTTAGGAGCAAAAGATAAGGATGGAAAAGTTTTTGATAGAAAGGGTGTAGTAGATTATATTATTGAATTGTATAATAAATATAATTGTAAGAGTGCTACAGTAGAAGATGTAGCTATGAATCGTAGTATTTTTCAAGCATTGAATGACGAAAGAAGACGAATAAACAGATATGATATTAGCGTTATTCCTGAGAAGCCAGGAGGGACTCAAAAAAGAAATAGAATTTATTCAGGTTTATCTGGCATTTTTAGTGTAGGTTCATTATATTTTAGAGAAAATATGTTTGATTTAATTAATGAAATCATTACATTTGGACCAAGAATGGCACATGATGATACAATTGAGGGACTATATTATGCTAATTTACACGCTTTTCCCCCTAATTTTAAACAAAATGGGACAAAAGAGAAGCCAAAATGGTATAAACCGAAAAGAAAAGCAAAACATTGGTTGGTATCATAATGTTTGATTTATTTAAGGATGAAAATGAATATAACGAAAAGAATATCATTGGATTTCTTTCATTCGCACTTATGTGTGTATTTGGAATTGTAGATTTAGCAATGGGAATTATAGGTATTGAACTTATGGTTAATGACTATATTTATAATTCATTTGTTTGGATTACACTTGGTTCGTTTGGAATTTCAGGAGCAGAAAAAGTTTATAAAAAATAGGAGCAATTATGCCACAAGATAGACAATACCCTAATGAAACAATAGAACAATTTGAGTTAAGAACATTACGACAAAAAGCAGGTATTACAGAATCCCCATTTCATAATTGGAGTCAAGAAGAAACTGTAGCTTGGCAAAAATTTTTAAAGGAAAATAAATATTATGTAGGACCCGCTGATATAGATGGCAACCCTGGACCAAAAACACAAGCAGCTTATTATAGATACAAAGCTACAAAACCTAATATACCAGTTCAATCAGAAGGAATGAGAGGTGCTGGTTTGTGGGGAAAAGATAAACAAGGTAATCGAAGAACTCCAGTAAGAGATTTAAAAGATAATATAGTTAATAAAGTTTCTGATTGGTGGAATGAAGATTAATGGCAAGTTTTGGAAAAAAATCACAAGAAAGATTAAATACGTGTGACCCGAGATTAATCGAACTCTTTGAAAGAGTAGTTGAAGATTTTGATTGTACTGTTTTGCAAGGACATCGTGGAGAAGAAGAACAGAACAAGCTATTTGAAGAAGGATTTAGTAAATTAAAATATCCAAAAGGAAATCATAACAAATATCCTTCATTGGCTATAGATGTTGCTCCTTATCCAGTAGACTGGGAAGATAGAGAACGATTTACGTATTTTGCTGGATTTGTACAAGGTATTGCAGCTTCGATGGGACTTACTATTCGTTGGGGTGGAGATTGGGATAGAGATACAAATTTAAAAAATAATAATTTTGATGATTTACCACATTTTGAAATAAGGGATTAATATGGCAAAAAGAGGAAGAAAAAATAAAGCTGATATAAATAAACAATTATTCCAAAAAGCGAATAGTTACTATAGGAAAAAATGGTTTGTTGATTCTCAAAAAAGCATGGATTTCTATTTAAATGAACAATTATCTGCTCAAGAAAAGGAAGATTTACGTGAAGGAGGAATGCCAGATTTTATTATTAATCGTATAACCCCAGCTATAGAAATTATGAAATATTTTGTTACAGCCAATAATCCTAGATGGCAAGCAATTGGAGCAGATGGAAGCGATTCTGATATAGCTCATGTTCATAGTTCAATTGCTGAATATTGTTGGCATTTATCTAGTGGAAAAAGTTTATTTAGTCAGGTTATTCAAGATTCTCTTGTAAAAGGTGTTGGATATTTTAAAATAGATGTAGACCCTAATGCCGATAGAGGAACGGGAGAAGTTATATTTAATTCTGTAGACCCTTATGATATTTATGTAGACCCTCAAAGTAGAGATTTTTTATTTCGTGATGCAAGTTATATTATTGTTCAAAAGAATTTATCAAAAACAACTCTTATTAATTTATTTCCTCAATTTAAGAAAAAAATTGTAAGAGCAAGTGGCTCAACAGAAAGTAAACAATACTCAAAAAGAGATATTCACGACTCAGAAAATGTACAGCCAGGAGATTTAGAATATGAAGCATATACATTGCAAGGAGAACAAGATGAAATTGTAGATTTTTATGAAGTGTATACAAAAGAGAAAGTTCCTTATGTAAATGTATGGTTAAAACAACCTCCCAATGAAAAAGAATTAGAATTGATTAAAATAGAAGCTAAAGAAAAAGTTGAAATAATAGCTACAGATATACAAGTTTCTTTAAAAGAAAAAGAAGTAGAATTGCAAGCATTAGTAAATGAAGGAGAAATACTTCCTGAAAGAATGCAAGTTGAATTGTTAAAAGCGCAAAAAGAAGCAGAGCAAAAAATACAAGAACAACAAATGATAATGGAAGCTGAATTGGTAAAAGCTCAAACAAAAACTACTCAAAATGTAATTCCTAGAAAAGACTTTGAAAATTTAGCAAAAGTAGAAGCTTATGCTAAAAATATTATAGAAACTATAGATTTTTTTAAAACTCAAATTAAAATGTGTGCTTCAGCTGGAGATATGTTTTTATATGAAACTATTCTTCCTATAGAAGAGTATCCTATTATTCCAATAGTATATGGTCATACAAATACTCCATACCCAATGAGCGCAGTATTGCCAATGATTGGTAAACAAAGAGAAATAAATAAATCACATCAAATTATGCTACATAATGCAAATTTAGCTTCTAATCTTAGATGGCTATATACTGAGGGTAGTGTTGATGAAGAAGAGTGGGAAAAATATTCAAGCAGTCCTGGTGCTTTATTAAAATATAGACAAGGATTTGATGTTCCAACTCCCGTTCAACCTTTACCTATTAACAATGCTTTTTATACAGTAACTCAAACAGGAAAACAAGATATTGAATATATTAGTGGAGTTGCATCAAGTATGCAAGGAGTAGGAGACCAAAGTCACGAAACTTATCGTGGTATGTTAGCAATGGATGAATATGGAACAAGAAGAATTAGACAATGGGTAAATAATGTTGTTGAACCATCATTAGAGCATATGGGTAAAGTATTTAAAGAAATTGCTCAATTTACATATACAAGCCAAAAAGTATTTAGGATAGTTCAACCTGAAGCTGGAGCAGGAGAAGGCGAAGTACAAGAAGTTTCTATTAATATTCCTATGTATAATAGTTTTGGAGAAGTTATTCAAAGGTATAATGATTATCAAACAAATAAATTTGATATTAGAATTGTAGCTGGTTCGACTCAACCTGTCAATAGATGGGCATTATTAGAAGAGTATTTTAGATGGTTCCAAGCTGGATTAATAGATGATATAGCAATGTTAGAACAAACCGATATTAGAAATAAAAAGGCAATAGTTCAAAGAAAGAGTATTTACTCTCAAATGCAACAACAGATAGAATCAATGGAAGGGCAAATGAAAGAAATGCAAAGAGATAATGAAACATTGGAAAGACAAGTAATTCAAGCTGGAATTAAAGATAAAATTAATGAAGGTTCTAAGATTGTAGATAAGCAATTAACAGAAACCGTAGCAGAACAAAAAATTCTACGAGGTCGTATGAAAGATACCGTAGATATAGTAAAAAAAGAATTAGCACTAGAAAAGAAAAAGATTAGTGTTGATAAACAGAAAAAATAACTGTAAATTAGAAGGAGTACAGTATGAGTGAAAATAAGGATAACCTATTAGTTGATGATGCTGAAAGAGCAGAACAACAAGTAGCCCCAGAAGACAATGCTGTGGCTGAAGAATTTTTTTCTCAGCTTGACAAACAAGTTATGGGTGAAACGCTAGAACAGCCGATTGAAACTGAGGCTCAAGAACAGATAACTTCCTCTCAAGGGAACCCTGGTGTAGAGCAACAAGCTAATCCTAATGAGGATGTAGCTAATTTAGAAAAGAGATATAGTGATTCTTCTCGTGAAGCTAAGCGACTTAATAATCGTTTAACAGAGTTAGAACCTTATATGCCTTTACTAAATGCAATGAAAGAAGACCCTAATTTAATCTCTCATGTGAGAAATTATTTTGAGGGTGGCGGCTCAGCACCTAAGAGTGTAAAAGAGCAGCTTGGCTTAGACGAAGACTTTATGTTTGATTATGATGAAGCTTTGTCAGACCCGACTTCTTCATCTGCAAAGTTGTTTAATGCAACAGTAGATGGAGTAGTGCAACGAAGATTGGGTGATTTTGCACAAAAACAATCAGAACAATCACGTAGAGCTTCTCAGGAAGAAGAATTTAAATCTAAATTCAATATTTCTCCAGAAGCCTATGATGGTTTGATAGATTATGCAAAAGAACATAAACTAACTTTGGAAGATGTCTATTATTTGAAACATAGAGATAGTCGTGATGCTATTGTAGCAGAAGGGGCTAGAAATGATGTAGTTCAACAAATGAAAAATGTTAGACAGATGCCAACTAGTGTTGCAGCAACTGGGAATGTACAAAGAGAAGAAAAATCAGTAGACGATGCCGTTTTTGACAAGTTGTTATCTCAAGGGACTGGGTTAGACGAGTTAATGTAAACATAAACCTAAATACCCTAGGAGGGAAACAAAATGGCAGATACAAGTTATCCAGCAGATACGCCGTTGGCAATTGCTACCTCTACAGGCTTAAGTGAAGGTTATGCTGCTTCTCAGGGAAGTTCCCTGAGTACAGGTGATTTACGTAGACGATATGACTTTTCTGAAAGATTTTCGGAGTTAGCTTTAAGCCAAACTCCATTCTTCAGACTTGTTTCAATGTTAGCGAAGAAACCTACAGATGACCCATCATTTAAGTTTACAGAGAAGAGACAATCTTGGTTAAAACGTTATGCTTACGTAGTTGGTTACAGACATAGTTCTACAGATGTGCACAATAATGCAGAACTGAAAGAATCAGATAATTCAGCTTTATCACTTGCTGGTGAAGTTAAATTATACATGGCAACTGACTACTTTAGCGCAGGTAATATCCAAAATGTCCAAGGTCAATCAAATGGCGCAATTAAAGTAGGAGACGCAGGAACCGCTCCTGAGTTCTTACAAGTTAATCAAGTACTAAAAGTACCTATGAGTTCAACAGCTGGCGGTGGTGCAGCAACTGACTATATGTTAGTTCGCATTACTGCAGTAGCAGCTCAAGGTGCATCAAACCTTAGTGCAAATAGCGGAACAGGTTCAGCAACTGCTGAAACTAAGTTAATCACAGGTAAGATTCTTAGAGTTCCAGCAGCGACTCATGTAGAATCAGCTTCCTATGCAAGCGATGTAGCACAATGTGTTAGTTACAGTGCAGATATTGCAGAAACTCTTGAAGAAAGACGTTCTTACGTAGTAGGTAACTCTTTCGGAGAAGGTTCTTCATTATTAGGAAAAACCTGGAAAGATAATCCATACTCAACTGGTTATGGACAAACACAAATCTTCAGAACTGAGTTCGGAATGACTAATACAGCAAGAGCAACAGCTCTTAAGTATGAACCAAACGAATGGGCTCGTGTTTGGAAAGATAAGTTAATCGAACACAAATGGGATATTGAACAAGCAGGGCTTTTCTCATCTCAAGTGACCGATTCAAGTGTTAACCATACCCAAGGTGCTGTGGATTATGTCTTGAATTATGGTAATATCTTCTCATGGAGTTCATCTAAGAACATTGATGACTTCTTGCAAGATATGTCAAAATACCAAGACCCACGATACAACCAAGACAAAGCAACAGTATTCTTATGTAGTACTGAAGTCTTTACTTGGCTACACAAACTAGGTGGATTCTTTAAACAAAACATCGATATTGATGACCAGTTTAGAGCAGACCTAGCAATTACTGGTCGTAAGAAAGTAATGGGATTAGATGTAACAACTATTTCAACAGTATACGGAGACATTAATGTTTCTAGATGTATTGCTTTGGATGGTTCACACGTGAAAATCCTTGCGCTTAACATGAATAATGTTAAATACAGACCATTAGTTGGTAATGGTGTGAATCGTGATACTTCAATCTATGTCGGAGTTCAGACTTTAGAAAACTCAGGTATTGACAAGAGAGTAGATATGATTCTAACTGAGGCTGGCTTCGAATTTATGATGCCAGAATCACACGCTATTTGGAAATAATAGCTAAATTACAGATGTTGGTCCTTGTAGGTTCTTTACCTCCTTTCTCCCTATGGGGACCTATCTGTTAAGAGGAAATGATATGAAATTATGGGAAAAAGTAAATAATATAACTGGAAATGCTTCCAAAGCTAGATTTCTTGTAGAAAATCTAAATGCAGGTGCTAAGTTTATTGTATCTAGTTTACCTGAAAGATTTTTATGGACTGTTGCTTCTGAAGTAGAAATAAATGGATTTGATAGTGCTGGAGCAAGTATTATTGGAAATGGTTCTGATTTGGCATATGATAAGATATTAGCAGTTTATCGTAATGATGGCACTAAAAAAAGAGTATGTCAAGAAATACCTGAAATTGCTATACATATGACAGATGAACCTAGTAGTTTGTCGTTTCCAACAAAAATGTTTCCTAAATATTATAAATTAAGTGGTAAAATATATATTAAACCAGACCCTGATTATAATGCACACGTGGGGAGTGGCAATTCGTATCAACATGCATATACGAATCCAATCGGAACTACTGTCACAGTAGATTCAGAAGAAGGAGATAAAGGAGTTATTGTTTATTCAGCTCCCCCAGTAATTGATGAAAATACCGATTCATGGGTATTAACAGAATATGAAAATGTAGCATTATTTTATGCAGCATCATTAGATATGTTAAGATTGTCTAATTCATTAGATGCTGAAAAGATTTTAGAAGGAGGTATGGCTTCAGTTGATGCTACAAGCAAAACAAGTTTATCTGCTATTCACTGGTTAGAAGATGAAGACCCTGAAATGGCAGCAGCAGTTTTACAAGCTTCTCAAGGAAATTTAAGTCTTGCAAATCAACGATTACAAGCAGCAATGGCTTTTTATCAAAGAGCAATATCAGAATTGCAAGCAATATCAGGAGCTATTGGAGCTCCACAAGAAAAACAACAAGCTCAAAGACAGCAAGAAGGAGCAGCAACATAATGAAAATTTTAGAAATAATGGAAAGAGCAAATTCTAGAGACACTAATTTGGTTATAGCATATATTAAAGATGCATTTCATCAAATACAATCTTCTAATGAAATTAATACAGAAGTAAATAAACAAAATATTGTAGCTGATACAAGAGATTATGATTTACCAGCGGGATTAATTGCTATTAAGAGTGTAAGTGTTTTAGATACAGAAGATGATAATAAATATAAAGCAATTAGAAGATTGCAAAACGAACCATTAGTAACAGAGGACACAAATCCATGAGTTATGACACAAATAGAAATTATGCTTATATACAACATGGAAAGCAATTACGATTATATAAAATTGTAAGAAGTTCTGGAAGAATTATAGATACTCAAGGTAGAGTTACAGGAGGAACTTTGGATGATATTATTTATCCCGATGAAGCAATTACTAATGGATTAAGAATTGAATATACTTCAATTGAAAAACCTTTTGTAGATGAAGACCCTGAAACTACAGCAAATACTAGTTTAACCGAACAAACTTCTCCATCAGAATCAACTCATTTAAATTTAAATAGAATGTTGTCTATGGCAGTAGTATGTTATGTTAAAGCTCAGTTAGCTGAAAGAATAGGAGATATTAAAGCAAAAGAATATTATATTCGAGAATTTCATAAAAAAGTAGCAGATAATGAAAGTAATAAAAATAAAGTGTTTATCGCAGGAACGATAGGTACTTTTGCAATTAAATAATAGGAGAAAACCATGGCTAAAGGATTATTAGATTACACAGCACAAGAAAGTGTAGCTCCATATATCAAGGCAGTAGTTGCAACAACTAATGACCAAGATGCATGTAGAGCAGTATACGTTAAAGTGGCAGGAAATTATGACTTAACTGTAAATGGAGCAGATATAACATTTACAGGATTGTTAGCAGGACATATATATCCAGTTTGTGCAACAAAATCAAGTTCAGCAAACGTAGTATTTTTATATTAGGAGAGATAAATGATTTCATCAAACCAATATCAAGATATAGAAATACAACAAAATGCAGATTTTACTAATGTAATAACATTGGATAGTTCGCATACTATGACTAGTAATCATAAATATGCAGCTGTTATTGTAACAGATTATGCACATAGTGCATTTACAGGACCAGGTAAAAGTCAAGGTACTGATGGTACCGCAGCTTCTAATGATGCTTGGGCTTCAGGTAGTCAAAACGAAGTACACTTTGATGTAGTTGCTGATAGAAGTGCTGGTACAATAACTCTTACATTACCAGCTGAAGCTATACAACATTTTGATGATGATTTTGAAGGACATTGGGATTTAGTAGAAAAAGATGACCAAGCAGCAGATGCTTGGGTAAGGCACATACAAGGCGATGTTATAATTGCTAAAGGTGCAACTAAGTTAACACATACATTTACGGCATCGGTAGCATAATGGCTATTTCTGCAAAAGTATCTACAAATCCAGTAGTAAAAGCTACAGTACAAAATACTAGTGTTTCAAAAACTGTTGGTGTACAAAATTCAAGTAAAACACAAGATAGTTTTAGTATTGATGCTTCACAAATATCTGTTAGTTTAGATAATAGTACAGCAACAAATGTAAGAGATGCATTAAATAATACAGCAGTAGCTGGTGCTACTCAAACATTTACGAACAAAACAATTAATGCTGATAATAATACTATTAGCAATTTAGAAGTAGATAATTTAAAAGGAGCAACACTAGTTGTTGAATCTGAAGGTATTGGTTCAAATGATAATGATACAACATTACCAACTTCAGCAGCTGTAAAAGATTATGTAGATACTCAAGTCACAGCACAAGATTTAGATTTTCAAGGAGATAGTGGAGGAGCATTAAATATAGATTTAGATAGCGAAGCATTAGATATAGCAGGAGGTACTGGAATAGATACAGTTGGTTCAGCCAATACAGTTACGGTAGCTATAGATAGTAGTGTAACAACTTTAACAGGTTCACAATCGCTAACAAATAAAACTTTAACAAGTCCAGTATTGAACACTGGGGTTAGTGGTAGTGCAGTATTAGATTCCGATACAATGTCTGGAGTTAGCCCTACTAAATTAGCAAGTTCAGAAAGTATTAAAGCGTATGTAGATACTACTGCAACAGGAATAGATACGCTTGATGAAATGAGTGATACAAATTTAACAAGTCCAACCAATGGAGCATTATTAAGATATGATGATGCTAGTTCCAAATGGATTGACGATAACGATATAAATGGTGGAACATTTGTATAAACAAGAGGTGAAATATGAGTAACAGAATAAAATTAAAAAGAAATAGTCCAACTGATTTTGATGCAACTACTTTGCCATCATCATTACACTATGGAGAATTAGGATTTCAAAATGTAGATGCACAGTTATTTATAGGAAGATGTACAGCTGATGACCAAGCTGCTGCTAGTGCAGTAACTACTCACTTGCCATTATTGTCTGATTTAACTATTGCTTCAAATGGAGGGATAGAGTCTACTATTGCAAGTGGAGCTACAGATAATAGTGTAAGTTTAAAGTTAGATGTAAATGATTTAACTTCAGCGATTATTACAAGTGGAGACTTTATTGCATTTTCGGATGAAGACCAATCAGGTGACCCTACAAGGAAAGAAAGTATAGATGATATAGCATCTTTGTTTGCAGGAGCAGGTATGACAGCTACAAGTGCTGTTATGAATGTTATTGGTGGAACTGGAATTACAGCAAATGCTAATGATATTGCAGTTAGTGCAGCACAAACAAGTATTACTAGTATAATAAATGCTAGTTTTACATCAATAGGTATAGCTGCTGATGAAGAATGTATTGATTTTGGTACACCAGGTGAAGTAAGAATTAAAGCTAATAATTTATCTTTCATTAAAGCTATAGATGATAGTCAAGATTTAGTAGAAATTGGACCTGGAAGTACTGATATAGATTTTAAAGTATATGATGATGCTGGTTCATCAGCATTTGAAGTAATTGCTGATGGAGGAGCAGTAAATGTAGCTGGAGCTTTAACAGCAGGTTCTATGTCTATAGGAACATTGGATGCGACAACAGCATTAAGAACTCCTGCTATTCAATTCACAGATGGAGATGCTGCAATAGCAATTGCAAATGGTGGAGCAATGACGTTTGCAAAAGGATTTTCTGTAACAACAGGAGCTTCTTCATTTAACGATAATGTAGCAATAAAAGCTGCTGGAGGAACTATACTTCAATTAAATACTTCAGAAGCCACAGTTGTAGACAATGATGTTATAGGTAGAATTAATTTCTCATCACCAGATGAAGGTTCAGGTACTGACGCAGTAGCTTTATCAGCTTCTATTGTAGCTGCAGCAGCAGACGTATTTACAGCAAGTGTAAATAAAACTGACTTAATATTTTATACTGGTAATAGTGGAATTGCAACAGAAGCAATGAAAATTGGATGGGATAATAAAGTTCATATTCAAGGAGATTTGCAAGTAGATGGTACTACAACTACAGTTAATTCAACTACAGTAACTATTGATGACCCAATCTTTACATTAGGTGGAGATAGTACTCCAGGTTCTGATGATAACAAAGATAGAGGTATTGAGTTTAAATACCATACTGGAAGTGCAGCAAAAGTAGGATTCATGGGTATGGATGATTCAGATTACAAATTTAAATTTATTCCAGACGCTACTAATTCAAGTGAAGTCTTTAGTGGTAGTGTAGGTAGTGCTGAGTTTCTTGATGTAGAAGCAGCTACTATTACAGCTGCTACTATAGATTGTGGTACATTTTAATTAAGGAGATAAATGTCAAATACGATTAAAATCAAAAGAGGTGCTGACCTCTCAAATGCTGGTACCCCAGCTGCAGGTGAGTTAGTTTATAAAACTGGAACCAATGAACTTTTTGTTGGTGATGGTTCTACTGCAGCTAGTAGTTTAACAGCAGTCGGAGGTAGTGCTACTAGTGTTACACTAGGCGGGCATACAATGAATGATGTTGACATTGGCTCAGAATTTAATGATGTTGACGACCATTTAATGACATCGGGTGCAATCAAAGAAAAGATTGAAGCTTATGGTTATACTACGACAGGAACAATTACTGCACTTAACAATGCTACTGCAAATGAATTAGTAACAGTAGGTTCTACTACAACAGAATTAGATGCAGAATCCAATCTTACTTTTGATGGAACTACTTTACAAGTCAATAACAGAATACATATGGATGGAGCATCTCCATTTTTAAGAATCCAAGAAAGTGATGTGACAAATACACCAGAATGGTGGGTTGGTGCAGATGGTGGAAACTTTAGTATTAGATTAAATAATTCTGGAACCTATCCATTATCTATTAATACTGATGGAGATAATGATGCAGTTAGTTCTATGACTTTAGGTTATGCTACCAATATTACTGGAACATTAGAAATAAATAATAGGATAACATCTACTGCTACTGGTGGATTTACAATAGGTAATTATGCTGGATATGCAAGAATACAAGAGGGAAGTAATGAATTTTCATTTTTAACTACAGGTAATGCATACGCAAATATATATACTAATGATATTATTGCAAATGGAAAAATAATTCACTATGGCGATACTAATACATATATGCAGTTTTCAGCAGCAGATACATGGAAAGTATATGCTGGTGGTCAGAATCCTTTGACAGCTATAGCAAATAGAGTTTATATAAACGCAAGTGGGGCTAATGGATTACTTATTAATAATGATGAGGGCAATTCTGATAATAGTGCAAGAATATTTTTTGAGGGAACAAGCACAAGTGCAATATTCCAAGAGGGTAATGATTTAAGTTTCAGAAGTGGTGCAACAACTGGAAGTTCAAGTGGAACTGAACGAATGAAGATAGACAATAATGGAGATATAACTATTGGTGGTGGTAGTCTATATTTACCAGTTGCAGAAAAACTTTATTTTGGTGGTGGTGCACACACTTATATCGGAGAAGATATTGATGATAGATTAAGATTCTTTACTGGTGGTGCAGAGTTTATGCGATTTACTGAAGATACTAGTAATAGTTTTAGCATTTATGAAGATGTCTATATTCCAGATGATAAAAAAATACACATTGGGAGTGGAAATGATTTAAAAATATATCACGACCAATCTAATACTTGGATTCAACAAGCAGGAACTGGAAATTTAATTAATTATGTTTCTACACAAGATGCAGATTGGTATGTAAAAGTAAATGATGGTGGTGTAGCAACAAATGCTATTCATATAGATGCAAGTGAAGTTGGGCGA
>Ga0208011_1000066_pt1 | contig 50370 bp, 47 predicted proteins | sample 7_EtaG_FD_184080 | JGI IMG/M metagenome (GOLD analysis project Ga0208011, IMG submission 184080) | Marine viral communities from the Subarctic Pacific Ocean - 7_ETSP_OMZ_AT15161 metaG (SPAdes) (version 2) | ecosystem: Environmental > Aquatic > Marine > Oceanic | place: Pacific Ocean | collected...
AGATCCTAAAACATATGATCCTAATTATAAAGCACCCGTTGGATATAAGACAAGTGAGTATGCTGCTGCGGTCCGTAAATGGCGTCCTGTAAATAGAGATAATACTCTATTGGATGATTATACCCCCGAAATGGAAGAAGAGTCATCTGTTCTATTGGAGCAGATGGACAACTATGTCTATCCTACATTATTCCCCATAAACCCAGATGCTGCTACGCCTGATCCTTCTACCTGGACGGAGAAGAGTGGCAACGAGGCATTCCAGGAGGCAAAGTTAAGGGGAGAAGTCCTGGAGTTTAGAAATGAACAGGAGGCTATGGCCTTTGCAGAATCTAAAGGTAGTGGAGATTGGAAGTCTGTACCAGAGGAACCAGATCCACAAATGGATCTAACAATAGGTAAGCCTGTTGAATATAAATCTGCTTTTGCAGAAAAGATTTTGGCATATGATTCATTGCAAGAGAAATGGGTGGTAGATCCTAATGTAGGTTATGATGATTTTCAAGCCCCATCAATGAAGACAGGATATTATGATTCTAAAGAACAGAAGTGGATGAATCCAGAGATTACCAGGAATCTGCCTGACGGATGGGACCGCAGAACAAGTAATATGACTCACGATGAGCATAAAAAAGCGATTGATATATATGATAATGTTGATAAGGATATGTATATCCCGTTTAAGGAAGAAATTGTCAATATACCCCTGCAGCCGCCTGATGTAGCAGGTAAGCAGTATGAACTCTCAAGTGCTGATGATTATAAACAATATTACTATGCAACGGCCATTAAGGCTCTTTCTGAATATTATGAACTACCAGAGGTGTATTTCGATCAGGAAGATGTTGATGCCTATGCTGCAGCGAAAAGTCTTTCTGTAGGCCAGGCAACGGTTGCTGCAATAAACTCAACTTTATCATCTGTATCTGTTGGTATAACAGAAAACCTATGGGATCCAACCCCTAATCAGGATGTCATAGCGAAACACAAACAAATGTTACCATATAGTAAGGAAGGCCAGGGTTGGCCTAAAATACAACGATCCTTGTTTGCGGTAGGGCATACAGGCGCAGAGGTTTCAGCATATTTAGGACCAACAAAAGCATTAGGATTGTTGAAACTGAAAAATGTCCCTGTAGGTTATGCTGCTATGATGAGATCTGCAGCAGTTTTTGGTAGTGTAGGTGGTGGTCGGAGAGTATTTGATCCAGATGAAAGGGAACATATGACGCTCTCAAAATGGTTGGTTGGTACCACATTGGATACTGCATTAGGATCCGCATTCCCATTTATGGGTAGACTTGGTGGTGAGGTATTAAAGACACCTAATACATATAGGGCTTTCGCAAATTATATGGCACAAAGCACGGCATTGACGGGTGGGATGACCGCAGTAGGATTTGCAGATGGCCTGGCTGCATATATGATGGAAAATCCTAATCAGACATTTACCGAGGCTTTTAAGACGGTTGGTGAAGGTGTTGTAGATCCAGAGATGTTATTCCAATCGTTTATGACAATGTCTATACTGCACGGATTGGGTGCAGGACCGAGATTCTTTAAAGGTGGAAAATTGAAAGCAGAAGAGTTGGCCAAGTTAGAAAAGGTTGTCGGGTTAATGTGGGAAGATGCCCCATTTGATATAAAGAAGAAACCAAATACGGTCCCTGAAATGGTTGAATACCAGGAGAAATATAATCTATGGGTAGAGTCCAGGGGGAATAAGGCAGAATATCAGATAGAGAACGGAAAACGCATCGAGCATAATGAAAAGCGTGATGCATTAAATGAAAAAAGATTAATGGACAGGGATTATTACCAACAAGAATTAGATGCAATGGATTGGAAGGATGTGTTTGAATGGGCGAATGCAAGGCAGCAGGATTATTTCAGACATAAGGGGATGTTATATAAGGTTGAGTTAAAGTACCCCCGTCCCGTTATTAAGACATTAGAAGAGGGCGTAGCCCATTCCCAATGGATTGCGAAAGAGAAACAGAAGGTCCAAATGGAAATGGACCAATTTGAAAAGAGTGGTCGGGTTAATAAGAATTTATTGGGTGATAAAACGGTGGAGCAGTATGAGTCTGGCCTGAAAGACAAGATGGAGAAACTCAACATTATGGAAAGTGATGTTGGGGCCGTCATTAGGAAGGCTGCTGATGTAGAATTAGATGGTGGAAAGGCCAGGAAGGGAGATCCAGATAAGGTAGTTATCCAGGAAGATATATTAAAATCAGGTCTTGAGGATGCTGTAGAACCACCAAAGGAGATCACAAGCAAGGAAATCACAGAAGGTAAGGGCCTGGGTGATAACTCTATCACGATATTGGAATCAATGTTTAATAAGCAGGAGGCTTTTACAAATGAACAAGCGCAAACGGCATCAATTCTCGAAGGACATATAAAAGAAAAATTTGATGCTATGGCAGAAGGTAAGCCGCAGTTATTAAAAATGATTCAAGATTCTAAACTTCCAGATGGAACAAAAAAACGGATCCTGGGCGAATGGTATGATGTTAGGGTTGAAAAAGCAGCAGGACAGAAGATGGCCGAAGATCCAGGAAGAGAAAAACAGATAGAAGGATTTGTAAAAAAAGAAGGTAAAATAACAGAAGATTCAGTTGAATGGCAGGACCATAAAAGTAAGGATGGTAAACGGACCATAGCGCAGTACACGGAGATCGGTGATAGTCCTACGGGGAAAATATATATCCGAAGGAATCCTGATGGTACATATCGTGTGTCAAAATTTGTTGAGAAGGCAGATGGTCCTGTACTTTATTCTATGGGGGATAAGGTGCATAAGGATTTCAATAGTGCATTAAAATCGGCGGAGATGGAAGTAAGCAGCAGTAAACCAGATGTACCAAATAAGACTTGGACAGGAGATGAATACAAGCAAACACACAGACCAAGAGAAGATGGACCAACTGCAAGTGATTTAACGGGTAAAGATTCATTTGCACCAGATGATATCTATGAAAATCCACAACATTATATAGGTGTTACTCCAAAGGATCCTGCATATAAAGAAACCATAGATGCATTCCAGGCTATGAGAAATGCAAAAGGTAATCCAGATGCAATGATTACTGTGTATAGAACGGGACCAAAGAATGAGTTGAATGATGGTGATTGGATAACGCTATCAGAATCATATGCCAAACAACATAGTAAGCACCCAACAGATCCAGAACAAGATATGCCTGTTCATAAATTTGAGGTCCGTGCAGGTGATATGAAGTGGTCTGGTGAAGTGTTAGAGGAGTGGGGATATTTCCCTGATATAATAAAGCCAGGTGTAAAAAATCCTGGGGCAAGAAGGAAACTGATAAAGGAGTTTGATGCAGGGAAAAGGCAATTGTGGGAACTTACTATGGATGAGAGAGGCTTAACACAATTAGGCGAAGATGCGCTCACAAAGAATGTGCCAGAACTATCTAAACTTGACAAAGAACATAAACAATCAGTTTTGGATGCGTTAGGACGGGGTGAAGATGTAAGGCCAGAAGTATTAGAATCTTTCGGTATAACAAATACAGGTCGAAGTAAGCCACCTGGTGATCCCGAATCGGAACCTGTAGTCCCTGTTCAGCAGCCTGGCAAGGTGAGTAAGTTTAGGAAAGAAAAGGATCCAGAGAAGAGATATGAGATATTGCGTAAGGGTAGGGTTCAAACATTAAATGATATAGCAGGTGCAAAATTAAGCAAAACGGATAACGCAGTATTTGAAGGCACCCATAAGCAGATCACATTAGTAGAGAGCAAGGATGATCCTTCTGTTGTTTCTGTACTATTTAATGGATCGAAGGAACCACAAAATAAGGCACAGAGAGATTGGGTGGCAAAAAATATGCCAATGAAGGGTAGAGATTTTATTCAACAAAAAATTATTGGTGAGCAGAAGGGTTGGGTATTATCAGAGAGAGGAAATAAACTATACGACCAGGGGCAAATAAATAAAGCGGTCAAATCAGGTGGTATGACACAGAGTGAGTATGATACACAGGTCAAGCCTACCAGGCCTAAATCATATCGGGGATCACAGGTGGTTGTACTTGATAAAGATCAATCAAGGGTGAAAGACACAGATCTATATAGGGTAAAACAAAAAGGTGGGACCTTTAAGAATATAAGTGATGGTCGCTATGTGATCTATGACAGTAAGGGTAATAAGCCATTAAATGATGCTCTTAATAAGTTAGGTGAGGGCGGTAATGATATAGGACCATTTAAGAATAGTAAGGCTCTTGATAATATCCAACCAAGTAGAAATAATGAATTAGGTAATGATGGTGTTATTGTAGGTTATAGTCGGGGAGCAGGGGGCCACGGAGAATCAAGCACTAAAGATTACACGGCCTGGTTGAGTGATGGCCTCAATGCCGTATCTGTAGATGCAAAATATATTGATATGTTCCAAAAGTTTTTTGGTCCAGACCTGACATATAAATTCAGCAAAACTAACCCAAATATAAGCGCAGTTACTATTTTCGATTCCAAAGGTAAAGAAATTGGAATGGTGATGCCTATCAGGAATGATAAAGCAGATGCACCACCTAATATCCAGGGGTATTTAGGGGCCAAGCAGAGTGAAAAGGCCAATAATAATCCGTTCCTGGCAAAAGGTGGAAGTGGTAAGGGTGGTTTAGGATCTAAAAAATTTACAAGGGAAGATAAACAAGGCAGCGCTAATGATCAATTTGAGATGGCTGACCTTAATGATCCTATCAAGAGGGCTGACATAGGTAACGACCTGATCAGGAATCTATCCTTAAATAAGGGAGAGAATGTTAGATTTAAGAGAATAAAGAATTTTGCAAAGAATGCGGTGGCGATATTCTTTCCCAAGTCAGAAATCATTAGGGTTAACTCTTTAAAAGATGTAGACGATCTCTCTCACGAAATAGGCCATTATTTGGACATCAGTTTATTCGGAATATCAGAGTCGATGAGAGTAAAAGGACACGATCAGTTGGCTATCCAGGTAAAGAAGTGGCGGAATATGAAACAGGGTACATCAAAGGACACCAAGATGAAAGTATTGGTGAACAAGTATGGCCAGGAGGCGGTAGATAGGTGGGAGGAACGGTTAGAGGTCCAGGATGAATTGATATCCTTCCTACAGAAAAGATTTTACCCTGAATTGACAGTTAAAGAGGGAATTGCAGAATTTGTTTCTGATTATGTAACTAATCCCAAAAATGCAGCAAAAGAGGCCCCAAAGTTTTTTGAAATGTTTGAGGGTATAATTAAGGATACACCTGTTCAGAAAGCATTAGTACAGGCCAGGGACCAGATGAAGGATTGGGATGCTCTGGATCCAAGAGTCCAGATAGAATCTACAATTCATCGTAAAGGTGAAGAAGGATGGTTAGAGGGTATTGTAAAAGAAGTGTATGGGGATGCATACTTTAACCTGGTAGACTTTACTCAACCCCTGCGTAGAGTAACGGACAATTTTATGGCAGACAATCCAGGTGCTAAAGGTCACGAATTGGTTATCAATCAGTTTTTGTCAAACCTGGGGACAGAAGGTAAGGCACAACAATTCCTGGATAATCATCCATTTAGAATAACAAATGGGGAGATTACGATCAGAGAAGATATTCCAGGGCTTATGAAAATACTGCAACCATTCATAGCAGGTGGAGGCACAAAGATTAAGGCATTAGAGGGCTACCTGGTTGCTCAAAGGAACATAGAATTACATACAAGATATAAGGGCCAGGCGGCTACATTGGGCCTGGAGAAGTCGCGTCAAGTTCGGGAACTGTATGAGAAGGATTTCCCAGAATTAAAAGAAGCAGCAGAGCAAATATATGAGTACCAGGACGCCGTACTTGACTATTATAAAGATTCGGGGATGTTGAGTGAATTGGATGTTGATAATATTAGACAACTAAATAAGTTTTATATTCCGTTTAATCGTTATTTGCACGGCGAAGAAATGTATAAGGTTGGTAGCCCTGGTGGTAAGTATAGTCTTGATAAGTTTTTAAACGACAAGTCTTATCAAAAGGTTCGGGGTATTAAGGGTGCAAAAGAAGATGTGATGCCGCCATTAGAGCAGATTATAGCCAATACATTCCAATTGATCAGCGCAGCAGATATGAACAGGACAAAGGTTACATTGGTCAATAATCTGTTGTTGACAGGAAGTGGCTCTGGAGTACAGAAGATACCGAATAGTAAACTGTTTGTAACAGAACAAAAAGATCCAAATACAGGGGAAGTTATCAATAGGATCTATCAGCATAGGAAGGTCCCAATTGAAGGTCCTGGTATTATATCAATGAGGGTGAATGGTGAAATTGGTTATTATGAAGTCACTCCAGATGTGTACAAAGCCTTTCAACATCTAAACACAACAACAAGCAAGTATCTCAAGGTGGCTGCTTTACCTTCCACAATATTAAGGAAAGGTGCCGTTGAATATAATCCACTATTTGGTTTAAGAAATGTACCCAGGGATATAGGATCATCTATATTCTATACAAAGCACGGATATAACCCCTTCCATTTTATTACAGGGGCCAAAAGTTATAATGCTAATGATATTGTTTTTCAAAAGTTCCTGGCAAGTGGTTCAGCACAAAGTTATTTAGTTGGTATTGATAAACACCTGGATGTGGGTAAGAACAGTATGTATGCACATCCTGCGTATCAGGCAATAGATGGTTGGCGGCCTAATGGTTTAAATCCATTTAAGCAGTTCAAGAAGTTTAATTCATTTACAGAAACGGCTAATAGGGTTGGTGGATTTGCTAATGCACTCAATAAAACAGGAGATGTGTATCTTGCAATGGCTGAAGGTAGATCTATTGCTGCAGATTATGGGTTAAGAGGTGCAAGTATGCGTAATGCAGGTGCATTATGGCCGTTCTTGAACGCCAGGATTCAGCATACAAAACAATTTGGTATTGCACACAAACCAGAAAATTTAGCCAAGACGATCACAAAGGGTGCTATATACTATGGCGCCCCAACTATAGCCAATTGGATGTATTGGCATTCATCTGAAGAGTTGGCTGATCGGTATGCTGATATGCCGACCTGGAGAAAATACGGATTCTTTAATATACCTATACCAGGCAGCCAATATACATTCAGCCTACCAACGGGCGGTTTCGGCTATGTATATGGTAAGGCCCCAGAAACATTTTTGAATTACCTGAATGATCCTAATTTTGGTTATAGGGAAATATTGGAATCATTAGCATCAGGATGGGAACAGATTATGCCTGTAGGTGGCGGTGGAGGATTTGCAACCGAAATACTCCCTTATCCTGCACAATTGATTGCAGAAAATGTTGTTGGCCACGATTTTTTCACAGGTCGGAGAGTTATACCCAGGGAAATGGAACACCTGGATAAGTCACTACAGTATGATGAGAATACACCTATACAATTGAGGTGGATTGCTGATAAAATAGGAATGTCCCCAAAGAGGCTGCAGCATTTTGTTTCTTCTACATTTGCAGGGACGGGTGATTTTGCTATGGATGTTGTAGATGACCTGGCGGTGGCCACAGGCCTGTCGGACCATAGGTATGCTACCTGGACAAAGTTGTCTGATTATCCATTTATGAGGGCGTTTGTGAGTAGGATGCCTTATAGAGGTAAGCAAGGCTTAACATATCAAAAGATGTGGGAGAACCTGGATGGTTTACAAACAATAGATAATACAGTTAATAAGTGGATCTCTTTAGATAATAGGGATGCAGGTGGAGTCAAGGAAAGAATAGATAATTTAAGTAGTGGTGAGGTGCCTAAACAGTTAGATAAATATCTTTCAAAAGGTGATAATATGCAGAAGTACCAATGGATGCATACTGAATTCGATTCTGGTTACCCTGATCTACAGGGGAATCCAAAGTACACAACGAATATGAAACAGATCAATAAATTCCACGATGTAGTGAAAATGATAGGAGATATCAATATCCTGGCTATGAAAGAAAAGGGGTATATGACGGACCAACCTATGGCCGCAGATTTTAAAAGGTTGTGGAAGAATATGAGTAAAGAAGAACAGGCAGAATATAGGGGTAATGAAAAGTTGCTCTCTGGCCAGGATATCGTATTCCATAATAATCTTATTATAACGGACATCACCAAGCAGTTGTACAATGCTATGGAAAGTGGTGATAATTTTGTATTGGACCAATCGTTGATGCTTACTGATGATCTTATAAAGAAATATTTAGTAGATTTTCCTTTGAAATTTGGTAAAAAGAATATCAAAGAGAAAATCCTACAGAAGTAGTATATTTACATATGCTTAAAGCAGAAGATATTAGTAAAAGATTGAGTGAGTTGGATTCTCTCATCAATAACGCAATAGCAGAAAAGAATCAGTTAATCGGTTACAAACAAGCACTAATAGAGGCACAAGATGAAAAAATTTCTGGAAATGCTCAAGAAAATGGGGATGAAGTTCGCCATAGGGCAGATAAGGTCAAAAAAGGATCACATACTTGATGGCATAAATAAGAAAATGGATCTTCCCCTGTTATCAGAATCTGATGAAAGGGAATTATTGGATGGTATCTGGTCTTTAATAGATGATGTATTAGAAGAGATTGTAGAAGATGATTCCAAAGTTTCTGGTTGAAAAAATAATTAAACTTGTTCTAAAGCAGTTGGACCTGGACAAAATATCTGATTATGTCTTTGGTGAAAATGAATTAGATAGAAAGACAGAGGCCCTGGAAAAAAGGGTTGCTGCTTTAGAGTCAAAAAAAAAGTAATGTTTCAAGTAGATCTCGAAGAACTAATCACGGACCTTAAGCGGCACGAAGGATTCCGTAGTCGTGTCTATGATGACACACGGGGGATCCCAACGATCGGGATAGGTTTCGCTATAAAGGATCTTGAACTTGACGAAGAGGTCTGTAATCTGATCCTGGAGAAGAAAATAACAAAATTGTTGCCCAGGATCTTCAATAGGTTCCCATTTCTGAAGGACCAACCAAATACTGTCAAAATTGTAGTAATAAATATGTGCTATCAGATGGGCGTATCTGGGGTATCAAAGTTTAAAAATTATCTTAAAGCGTTAGAAAATAACGACTATATAACTGCTGCGGTAGAAATGCTTGATAGTAGATGGAGTCGCCAGACTCCAGGTAGGGCGAAGGAATTGTCTGAAAAGATAAAATCCCTTGCGTCTTAAACCACTCCCAAAGTAACTTAAACACACCAAAAATCACTAAATAACATAGGAAATGCTATGCCAGAGATGATATTATATACACCAAAAGAGGTATCGGAGATATTAAAAATTTCGTATCGGAAGGTATTAGATCTTATTAAAGATGATGAAATAAAGGCCGTTGAAGTACCTGGGGGCTATCGTATTAAAGCACAGGATCTGGAAGAGTGGCTTAACTATAATAAAAAGGATAAGGTTAATAATGATAACTGAAAAACAGAGAATAGAACGCCGCCAGGGGATAGGCGGATCTGATATCCAACACTTATTTAGTATAGAGCCGTATGGCTGCCAACGATATTTATGGTTGGATAAACAAGGGAATGATCCTGATTACCCGATCCTTTCTGAAGGTGCTATTAAGCGTGGTAATAAATTAGAAGATATTATAATTGAAGAATATCGTGAAGTGACAGGCAACAATGTCAGGAAGGTCCATAGGACGCTAACTCACAAGACAATCGAATGGGCCAGGGTACATTTAGATGGTGAGATAGTAGGAGATCATAGTTATAATCGTGAACCATCCAGGAATGGCCATCCGCCGCTTGGACCAGGCGTCCTGGAATGTAAAAGTGTTGGCCGCCAGATGTTTATGAAGATAAAACAGGAAGGGATCCCAAACAGTTGGATCCTTCAGATGCAATATGGAATGTTTATTACAAATCGTTCCTGGGCAAGTATAGCGGTATTGTGGGCAGAGCAATGGGAGTTTATTACATTTAATGTTGATAGGGATGAAGAGATCATCAAGGCTATTCAATATGAAGGGAATAAATTTTGGGCCAAAGTAGAAAATGGTCCATCACCAGACCGCCTGGATCCGAAGGATAAAAGATGTTCCAGGTGTCCTTACCGCACATCGTGCCAGGGCGCTGCATTATTAGGCCAGGTAGCAGACAATGGTGGGGATATCCATTTTGATGATACACTCACTCCTATGGTCCAGGAATTGGTTGAAATGGAACTTGTGGCCACAGAGGTTAAGGAGCGTATAGATAAAAAGAAAACTTTAATAAAAGATAAGATTGGCGATAGGCCTATGGTTGATTGCACAGGGTATCGTTTACACTATAAGCCAATTGAAACGAAACGAATAAACACAAGGCGGTTAAAATCAGAAGAGCCTGGTGTATATGAGAAGTATGCGACAGTTTCAGTTTCAAGGCCATTCAAGAAAATAGCAAAATAAGGAGTACCGATGAGTAATAGCATAATTAACAAAGAAACCGCAATGGTATTGACCGACGATCAGAAGGATCTGATCAAAAGAACAGTAGCAAATGGTTGCACAGATGATGAATTGTCCCTGTTCTTATACCAATGTGAGAGATCTGGCCTGGATCCTTTTTCCAGACAGATACATATGATCAAAAGGGGCAATAGGGCTACCATTCAGACAGGCATTGATGGTTATCGTGCCATTGCTGAAAGAACGGGTAAATATGCAGGGAATGACGAATATCTATATAATGGTGGCCAGACAGAATATCAACTCCTGGCAAAAGGTGAAAGGCAGCCAAAGGTTGCAACGGCCTGTGTCCGTAAAATAGTGGGTGGTGTGGTGTGTGATTTTAAAGCATCTGCATCCTGGCTTGAGTATTGCCCAAAAGGAAAGCAAGATTATATGTGGAATAAAATGCCATATTTAATGCTTGGTAAGTGTGCAGAGGCCCTGGCGCTGCGAAAGGCGTTCCCCAATGATCTATCAGGGATCTACACGGATGATGAGATGGCCCAGGCAGAAGTACAGAGTATTGAAACAAAAACCAAAGGCAATGTTGACGACCTAAAAAGGATTATAGCGCCCGTTGTTGGTGATACACCTTATGAGGATTTTGATCGGGAAAATGGTGATTTTAAGCCCGAAGAAGAAGAAGAAGAGCGTCAGCCAACATTGATTGACCAGATCCGTGAATGTTTAGGCTCAAAGTATGTTAGTGATGAAACGAGGGATAAAGTAGGTCCCTGGTTGGAAAAGAGTCCTAACTATGATGCGGTTGAAATTTGCCTTAATAAGTTAAGAGGAATGATCGATGAAGGAGAAAAAGCCCAAAAAGAAGAGCCAAAAAAAGGCGGACCAGGGGAAGACGATGACGACCTGCCATTTTAAAATTGTGCTGCCTAATTATTACGGTAGGCACAGTAGCATTTCTTCTAAAACAATAAAATGGTGGGTTAGCAAATGATCCGATATAATGAAGTTTCAATAACTACCTGGATATCCAGGGATTTCACAACCCTGACACCACACGGAAAACTGTTGTGGCTCTATTTACTCACAGGTCCCATTAGAAAGCCCCTACCAGGCATATACAGGGCAGGAATAGGTTCTTGCACGGATGACCTGGGTTGGAGCGCAGATGCCTTTAAAAAGGCATTTAAGGAATTGTCTGGTAAAAAGATGGCTATAGCAGATTGGTCGTCCAATGTAATCTATTTGCCGAATTGGGCCAAATACAATAGGCCCCCTGCTAATCCTAATATATTAAAGTCCTGGTTGGGTATGCTTGATTCCATTCCCGATTGTGATTTGAAAAACGAATATATCCAAACATTGGTGGGTGTGTCTTCAGATAATAACACATATACTGAACTTATCAATGAGTGGGTTAATGAACGCCAGGACAAACTACATCGTGTGGAAATTAAAAAGGTGGTTCAGAAGGTCACCAGGGATATATCCCCGTACATTAGCCTGGCAGAGAGATATACTGCTGCAGTAAAGGAAGTATTCCCTAAACTGTCCATATTTAAGAATGGTCATATGCCAGAATCAATGTTACAATCTGGGGCATCAGAATTAGAGAAACTTCACAGGTTGGATAAGGTTTCCCTGGAGTCAATGGAAGAGATCCTTGAATGGATTATTAGTTCATATGATGAAACTGCTAATTTCAATTGGTTATCTAATCTTCAATCATTGAAATCCATTAGGCGTAAGTCTTCAAATGGTAATACCAAGTGGGAAAATATTGTATTGCAATATGCAACACACCTTTCTAAAGGTAAGAAAAAAGATAGGGAGATAGACTATAGCGATGTCACAAATTCTCCAATCTAAACTCAATAAGGTCCAGAAGGATTATGTAGAGCAGTTAGATGCTTTTCTAAATGTTAATATGAATGATATCCAGGTAAAGAATTGGACAGTAGCACTTTCTAAATATAATGAAGATGTGCTGCGTGAAGGTTGGAATGAGTTTGTATATCAGGTCAGGCCAGGGTTAATGCCATCTATAACAGATTGTACAAAGATTATGGACCGCATTAGGTTGGACCATAATAGGGAGATCCATAACGCTGCTAAAGCCCCAATAGAACGCACAGAAGACAACGCCCACCTACACGATTGGATTGCTGCTATAAGATATGGTTTAAATCAAAAGCGTGAGGGTAAGTGGAACGAAGGTGAGCGCCTGGAATATATGCTTGATATAGCAAAAGAAATTAAGTTAGATGTAGAGTCTATAGATGAATTGGAAATAGATATTGCCAGATGGCGAAGGAATAACCCTGATGTCGAAACGAGTCCGATCTAAAAATGAATGGAGAGAACCTATGAAATTTGAAATTGTTGAAAAAGGCGGTGAGAGTCCCAAAGAGAAATCATCAGGCCGTGGCCCTGGTGAGTCTTCTCCTGGCACTATTCACAACTCACCGCCAATATTATTGAGGTTGTGTCTTGACTTTATCGTGGGCCATCTTCTGGCGCCCGATTTTCAAAGATACCTGGATGATGCTAAAGTAACATTCAATATAGAGGAATATTATAATGATGATAAAATCACAGGAAGATAAAGTAATTAGCATATTAGAAAAAATTCCTGGTGCCAGGGATAGCGATACGCTGCTTGTGGCCCTGATATGGGATGATGAATTGGGTGGTCCCACAAAAACACATAAAATGTCAGCATATCAGTTGTTGGTTATGCTTTCCAGGGGTGAACTACCTAACTATAGATCCATAAGTCGGTGTCGTAGTAAGGTGGAAGAATCCAGGGAAGATCTTCGGGGTAAGAATTATGCAGCCAGGCAGCGCCACCAGGCGCAAGTCAAAAAAGAGATAATAGATTGGGATAAGGTAGAAAAGGATGGCCTATTTGAACCTGAAGATACCAAAGGTAAAGATACCTGGTACCCATACAAGGACTAATACTATGAATAAAGAGGTGGCAATGAGCCTTAATAAAGAGGCGCAATACACGGCAAAGAAATTTTCAAATGTTGCAAGGAAACAGAATTGGACGGGTGAGGTTTTTGAGGTGGATGAAATAATCCCATTGTCAGCGCAATCGGCTATGGTAGTATTTAAAAAGACTACAGGTAAAAAAGCATTGGCTCATTTTATTCATATCAGACAACAGAAGAGATGGCTATATTATTTCATTGGTGCAGCACACTTGTTGAATTTAGATCTGTTGACTAAAAAATATGCAGAGATTGAAAGTTTTAATTATCCTAAAAACCTATATGAGGTTAGCGACCAGGGGACGCTTTTATGAAGAAAAAGAAAATGACATATCGGGAACTATTGGCGCACATTGAGAGAAGGGACGAATTGTTAATGCAGCGTTTTTCTAATGCGGAAAGATGGATCAGCAGCGTGGAGCATATGGTTAAATGGCTGATCGAATTCCTATTTAGTAAGCGTCGCAAAAAGAAATTTGATGCATTTATTAAAGAGCAGCAGAAAGAAAAAGATGCCATACCCGATGAAACGAAAGTATAAGAAACCTGATGGTACATTCAGGTATTATTATGATACAGGTTTATATAAGGCTAAAAGTATGCCTGGTTTAATTTGTATGGTACTAAAACACAGAGTCTATTGCTCTATGGTTTCGATATTAAGGTATGCACGGAAACGCACCCCCAATGTTATTGGTTCCATAGAGCAATATATTAAAAAGATAAGTGGAGGTGTAGATGCCAAAGAGTAAACTAACTATTGATGATCTGAAGGATGATATATTAAAATTGATCGATAAGGTTGAGGCCCTGGAACAAAAGATTATCAATCTAAATTGGAAGGTTAATCTTAAATGTAATGATATGCAGAAAAAGATTGATAAGGTTGAATTAGGCTATGAATTTAAATTAAAACAAAGGAGTGAATAATGGATGGACCATTTAAACATAAAGAAGGATTCGGTACATTGTGGTACCAGGATCAGGAACAGGGATCTAACAGGCCCATTGCTAAAGGTAAGGCCACAACGCCTGATGGTGTCGAAGTTGAAATAGCAATCTGGAAGGGTAAAACCAAAAAAGGTGACGATGTTCTCCAGGTAAGAATTGATCCACCATACCAGGGCGGCAGCCAGGATGAATCCCCCATATAATATTAAATTCATTGTTAGGGGAGATCCTAAAGCACAAAAGAGGCATCGTAGCGGAAGGGGATATCATTATGATCCTTCCAAAGGTGACAAAGCAGACTTCCTGTTATTGGCTCATAAACATATCCCCAAGCAGCCCATAGAAGGCCCTATATTCGTAAAGGTAAGGTATTATATGCCTATACCCACTTCCTGGCCTAAATACCGCAAGAAGGCAGCAGAAAACGATCTTCTGCCCCATATTAAAACCCCTGACCTGGATAACTTGGTTAAGTTTACCCTGGATGCCCTGGCGCCGTATTGGGTAGACGACCGCCAGGTGTACCTAATGGATCCTGGTAAGTATTACTCACCTACCCCCAGAACTGAAGTGACTATTCGGCCAGATCTTCCAGATCCGAATCAGTAACTCCAGGGTTGGTCCACATCCCGTAGGCCAACTCTCTCAAGGTAAATCTTTCAAAGCAGCCTAACTCTCTAATCTTTTTAATAAGGTTAACGAAGTCCAGGGCAAGGTGTAATTCCTTGTGCTGCTCCCAATAGTCTGCCAGGAACCCTTCAAACATTCGCCTACTTGCTAACTCTTTCCCGTCCAACGATTCACCCCTATGGGCTACAATGATCATTGCTAACTCTTCCTGGGTGAAAACCCCTTTAAGGGCGGCCCTGGATTCTTCTCTCAAAGTTGGAAATGACTCCAGGGCGATCCTGGATCCCTGGAACCGATTCTTATAGTGGCCCTGATAATACTCATTGGCTGCAGCGCTGATCCTGGTAGTGATGCTATTCTGATTCATAATAATATCCTTTTATTGATTAGATCTAATTTACACCAGGATAGGCGGAATAGCCTACAGAAGTGCATATTTACTGAAAAACAGGCCGCCAGGTTGCCCCTTAACGGAGAGATCTCCAGGTTAGGCGGTAGTAAGTATGGGGGTTATTTGGGGGTTATCGTATAAAAGAAAAGCGGCAGCCCCTTGACAGACTGCCGCTTTGTGCGGTGTAGTTGTGGTGCCGATTTATAGGATTAAATCAGCCCCAGAAGATAAGCCGCCAGGTACTGACCTGCAATGAATATTGCAGCAGCAGCCAGGTGCAGCAGCAGATCCCTTTTATTCATTATCTCCAGATTGCCGCAATGGCAGCCTTTGGAGTGGTCTGAACATACTCACCAGAATCGGATTCATATTTATACAGGATCCCGTCATTATCAATATTCAGGTAGCGCCTGGTATCGATATGTTTATACAATTGGATTTCCCGTCTGCCCTTAACATTGTTGATCGGGAAGGAACCCATATGCATAAAATCATCAACATACATTGGGCCGAAGTCATCCTGGCCCCATTGATCTGTTTCGTCCTTTTCACAATCATCACAGAGCCGTTCCAGGGGTTTCCAATTATGGCCTGAAGGATCTGGATCGTGGGGATTGATCTCCTGGCCGCCAACATCACCATCTCTATTATCATCATTTGAAGATGGGTGACACTCCTCACAGAGTTTCCAATCTTCCATAGGATATAGGTTGGCATAGTTATTACCAAGCAATGGCATACCGCAATCGGTGGCCCCGTTACCGCTTGTGTATAGGTGCGCCTGGTGCAGCCTCTTTACCCAGGGGAATTTCCGTATGGCAGCCCTGGCCGTTGCAGCATCCTGGTAGTATTCCAGGTAGCCGCTTGATCTTGGCAGCATACAGGGTTCATTCCGATCACCCAGGTCGTGAGCAATGGTGCCTTTGATGGTCACGAAAGCGTCAGCCTCTGGGCCTGTCAGTTCTCTTTCTGACCATTGAACATATCCGACCAGGGCCTTCATTCCATCTGTTTGGAACAGGCGGATGTAGTCTGAATATATCATCATCAGATCCAGGTCATTGGGTGGTACAGTTGGATCCAACATCTCATATTTAATTAGGATCCCCTTGAACTGTTCATATAGGTTTCTGTCCAGGGCCGTTTGGATCCTGGCGGTTATTGTATTATTCATCTTTTTTGATCTCCTCTTATGCGGTTATTTAATAATTCCCAATGGCTACTCAAGAGTACACCTCCAGGATATGTTCACAAAGGTTCGCTATGCCTTCATTAGATCTAACGAAGCCGTGTTTACATAGGCTAAAATCGAAGGCATCAGGATCATCATTTTTCATAAATTTCTGATATGCCAGGGCCTTCCGTTCAGTTGGGAAGAAACGGATCGTCAGAAAGTTCTGATCAGGATCCATTTCTCCGTATGGCGTTTGCCAGGTTAATGACCAAATCATATTGGCCTCCTATTGTTTAGTTGTGCATTCATCATCAATCTGATGGATGCGGTTGGTTATTTTAATTAGATCTGCCAGGTACCTATATGAGTAAAGGATCTGATCATAACTCTGTACCCGTTTATTTCTCCTGATGTACTGCCATACCTTTGCTGCAGAGTTCCATACTATGGATCTGTATGCAAGTTTATGCCAATCGTCAGGATCTCTTGGTAGATCTACTTCGCCGCCGCCCTTTATCCAGGCAGCAGTTTTATCATCGAAGGTCATCGTATTATTTCTCCTGTTTTGTTATTGAGATTGCTAACTTTACTAACTTTACTAACTTTGAAAATCTGAAGGGCTAACATTTTAACTTTGGATAATAATATCGGGGCGTGTACGCCGCGACCTGGCCAGGCGCAACCAGGGGGAAAAAAAATAAATGTTAGATCTAACGGCCGCCGCCAGGATCTGGCCAGGATCTGGCCAGGATAAAAAGAACAAAAAAAATATAAGGCGCCAGGGCCAGGGCCAGGGATCCGATCCCCTGCCCTGGTGCTGCCCTGCTGCCGTTGTCCTGCTGCTGCTGCACTTATTGGCCTCTGATCACCTGGCCAAACGGTTACAGGCTGCAGCGCCTGGCGGCCTCCAGGTGCCAGGCTTAACAGGATCAGGATTATTATTAAGGTTGTGATCATCTGCCCAGGATCCACCGCACGGCGTAAAACACAGGCCGCACGAAGGCGCCCCAGATCAGCCAAACCATAGACAGGATAAACACCTTGAAAGAACTCACAATAACATTTATTATTAATCTGGGGTAACTCATTTCAGCACCTCAAATATATTTACGGTTGGATCTTCCAGGGTGTAACATTTTAAGCAATCCAGACAGGCCCCGAAACAATTAGACGGGGCGCCTTTGTCCTTTTCTGTCTGGTTGTTAAATGTTTTATCGAAACCAGGCGGCAGCGCTGCGGCCTTATTAAATTCCTGATCATTACTAAATATTAAAATCAGGTTAGAAGGCTTGGCGCCGTGCTGCTCTATTGCTTTGATCACCAGGCCTGGGCGCTTGGTCCACAGGCTGAAAGTAGTGGAAGGGGCCAGGTCACAGATCCGCAGCAAGTTCACGGCGTGAGCCAGGTTGATCAGTTCGCCGTGAGCGCTGAAACGAATATAAAGCGCATTGGGCGGCTTGGGTAGATATCGGCCAGGGTGTACCCGTTCCGATAAATAACGGCCGTTGTTTTCCCAACTTGGAGCGCAGTTCTGGCGGCTCGTCTGCAGCATTCTAATGCTATAACAAGCAGCACAGGCGGCCCTTTTCGCTTTGTTCATTGCCTGGCAAAACTTATTGACCAGGGGCGAAGTGTTAAGGGCAGGGATCCCTTTTAATTTGCCCGTCATTACTGACCAGGTGGCCAGGGTTGGCGCACTCACGCCAGGGCCACAGGTTGCGGCGCTGCTGCACCTGGTTTAATCTCTTTGACCTGGTACCCGTGCGCCTGGATCTGGCCCAGGGTTGAGATCCCCAGGGCTGCCAGGGCCTGGCCAAGTTCCTTCAGGCTGCTAAACCTGGGGGCCACAGGTTGGCCCGTGCTTGTCAGGATCAATAAGTAATATTTCATCTGATCACCTCCCAGGTCGTCCCGTTCCATTCCTGGAACTCATAACCGCCCCAGGTTGTAGCATAGTGGACGGAGTTGCCTTGATGCTGCAGCAGCCAGGCAAAGCACTCCCAATAAGTACCCGTGCAAACCTCGGCCGTGACCGTCACGCCCTGGGCTTGTGTATCTTGTAGGACTCTAAACATATAAACACCTCTTTTATTTGTTAGTGTATTAAAGCGCCTCACGCCAGGACACCAGGAACCAGGCCACCGACGGCGGACAGGTTGCCCCTGGGCTGATTGTATAGAAAATAAAGCGGCACTATTCACGCCAGGAATATACAACCGCCCCCAACCATACGCCAAACCCTTTCGCAAACCCTTCCGCCAACCATTGGCGCAACCGTTCCAGGCCCTGGGATCTGCCAGGGCTGCGGCCAGGTCTAACGGATCCAGGTTAACCAGGCGCCAGGATCTGATCAGGTGCAACCAGGCGCCAGGGATCAGGACGGCGGCCCCGTACGCACGGGCGCACGGTCCTTATTTATGCGGCCCCCGATCAGCCAGGCGGCCAGGTCAACGCAGGATCAGCGCCGAAGTCAACCAAAAAAAAAATATCGGATCGGGCGAAGGTGGGGGTGGCTGCTATATAATGCACTTGCCGCACATTTTTTAAACAGTTTTTATAGAGGGTGGTAACAGTTAAATAATATATCCAGGTGGGTTACGGGAACCGTTTACTAAACGGTTGTGTTAATGGTACACTATATAGATATGGTTATAGTTATGGTTATAGTTATAGTTATTTTAAGAGGAGAATTTTTTTTAATTTTGCAGAATTGTACTTTTGCATATTATCTTACTATATGCAAATACGCTGCAGAAACCGAACATTTGATATCTACGATAAGGCTGCTGCCGAGAGAAAAGGCATTAAAATTGCTAAAAATTGGCGCCAGGCAACCAAAGATGATTGGATTTCAACTGCAGATGGTAAGGTCCTACAGGTATTAGGCAGGACCAAACTAAATACAAAGACGAAGAAACCCATCTTCGCTATCAGGACGGGATTTGGCAAGACGCCGACCTACAAGCATAACATATATGCTGCTAAATGTCCTGACTATCAATGGGATGTTTTTTTAAAGGGTAAATTAACACGGGCCGTCAAGACTACGGTCCTTCAACAGGCATTTTTAGAGTACCTGGTAGAGAATTGTCAGCCCGATATGAAGGGAATGTGGATCGCATCAGATCTAATTCAAGCCTATATGGCGGTCTACCAGGACAACAACCCTACGAATTCCTTAAGAAGGGCCTTATGGATCCTGAAGAAGGATTCAGCAAAGGAGTTTATGAGTATGAAGATGAAAGACAAACTGATCGAAAAGGGTTTGGACGATGATTATGTAGCAGACAGGTTAAAGGGATTTATTGAAGATAAGAACGCACCCCATTCTGTTCGTCTACAGGCATTAAACAAGGCATCTGATCTTCTTGGGCATAATGTTAAAGTCAAAAAAGAACAGGTCCAGGAATCTGTTATGATCCTTTCGGATGATGACAAAAAGAAATTAAGAAAAGAACAGGATACTTTTGCTAACCAATTAAAAAATTAAATAGGAGTTCAATATGGCGTTCGATAGATACGATACAATAGCACTTGGCCAGGATGGATCAGCCTTCCTGGATTCTGCTGCAACATTATTTATACCTGTTGCACCGTTAAGGGTTGTAGCAATAACCTGTCTCACGGATTGTACATTTACTGATTTGGTGGCCGATGACAATACAAAATTTATCGGTACAGGCGGTGCAGGAAAGGGTGGTGATACATTTGCTGCTGCTGATGTTATACCTGCAGGGGTTACCATTTACGGTAGTTGGGTTCAGGTAGGTGTCGGTGTCAATGGCGAAAAATGCATATGCTATGTAGGCTGATATATGTCTAATCTCGGATTAGGATTAGGATTAGGAAAATCAAGTGGAGGAATTACCCCGTTCGTACCTTCCCACCAATTATTTAATACCCAGACAGGCGCAGATTTTAATAGTGATAACGGAGCAGAAACCTTTAAGGTAGTAGTACCGCCTCCTGCAGGTGTCCCTTTCACATTAGGGGACCACGAGGCAGGTCAATCTATACAACAACAAGTAAATATAAAATCAGGAACCCCAATGGGTAATGATCTTATTTCTTTAGGGTATAACACACAGAATTCTGGTTTTTTATTTTCTGCAACAGGTGATCTTTTAACTTGTCACAAGAGATCTGCTGATAATTTCATTGGGATGATAGCCTGGGGATTATCAAGTCCCTGGAATATAGACCTGGGATATTCTGGTCCCACAGAAGAATTGGTTATTTCAACTGCAGCATTTGGTGCAGGTTATTCTCACGATAAAATGAATTGGGATGATAATGGGAACATCGTTCATCTGTTTGTTGATTATAATAGCCAACCTTACAATTGGTTGGGATTTGATTTAACGACACCATACCAGATAACAGGTGAAGGTACAAAGGTAGCAGCAGATAGATCAAACAATACTGTTAGCGGCAATAACGAAGGTAGAGGATTCAGTTTTGGCACTAATTCATTCTTTCTTTGTAACGGAAATAGTTTACAAAATATACAGAAATGGGACCTTAATGCAGGTGGATTTCCCGATACACTACAACAATCAGTTATACCCGTTCCAGATCAACCGCCAGGTATGGGCAATACCAGGGGCGGTGTCTTTGTATTTGATAGTGGAAATGGCCTTATGGTTGTAGGCGACAACGGAAATGTTGGTGGTATTTACTATGGCATAAGAAGATACTCAATGTCCACACCATATGATCTTACCACAATGGTAATGGAAGAATGGATAGATTTTCAGGCATCAGGAACAGGGTATACAAACGGCCAGGGTGATCCTGAAACTTTTATCTGGAAACCCGACGGAACAAAATATTGGTGGGGTGGAAGTAACAATTCGGGTGGACAACAAATCTCCCAAGTGTTAGTATAAATTAAAAAATGAGGAATAGATATGGCAGTATATAATAGTGTTCTAACAGGGTTGGAAATAGACTCGTCTGGCGCTGCTATCAAAAATGCAGTATCTGGATTTACAGGTTCGGGCGCAGCACAAACGGCAGATGACCTTTCTATCGATAATTTAAAATTAGACGGAAATACTCTTTCAGCAACGAATGCAGGTGGAGATGTTAACCTTACTCCTAACGGTGTAGGAAAAGTAAGAACAGATAATATGTCCCTTGATGGGAATACAATCTCAACAGATAATTCTAATGGTGATCTTATTCTTGCTCCAAATGGGACAGGTATAGTTATGGGAGTTCCTATAGCCTTTTGTCATAATTATAAAGATGACGCAGGAACAACCGAAAATTATCTACCCTGGACAGATGGGACAGAATCGGCATCGGCAGGTGATAGAAAAGCATTCCTGGCTCCGTTTGATATGGTCCTAAATAAACTTATTTGGCGTATGGGATCCGCAAATGCCTGTACTATGACGATTAAGGTTGAGGCGGTTGATGATGGGGATCCATTTACTGCAGGTAATACTGCTACCATAGCAACGGCAACCCAGATCCACGATGGTACGGACCACAAAGTCTATTCATCATTAGAGGCAAATTTCAATGTACAACCTATAGTACCTGCAGGGAAATTAGCGGTTATGACATTTCAGGCTGATGTGGATGCTAATGCTGCCGATGGAGATTATTTTATTTCATCAGTATGGACACTACAACCTTAAACTAATGGGGAACATAAATAAAAAATGAAGGCTTGTGAGGATAAAAAAGCAGGAGTTTTGGTTGGCGAACTAAAGATGTTCCCCAGAAAAATTAACAATGAATAATATGAATACAATTGCTGCATTATTACTTGGGCTAATTACAATGGTAGGATCTGCATTCACTATTGATAGCCGCTATGCAAAGGTTACAGATGTTAGTGACCTTAAATATGAGATCTATATGGTGGACCAGAGGCTGCACCTTAAAATCTCATCAGACAGAGCCACATATCTCCAGGAACGGATATGGAAGTATACGGACCGCTATGAAGGCAAAGAGATCCCTGATACGGTTAAGGAGATGATTCGTGATATGCAAAAGGAATATGATGGCATTATGGAAGATATTAAAAAACAATCAATAGATCCTAAAGCCCCAGGAGAAAAAGCGTAATGGACACAGTTAAAACTTTATCAGCAGGAGTCGGCGGAGTATCGATCTGGTGGATAGATCTTATTCACCCAATGGTTCAATTAGCAGTATCCCTGGCTACGCTTGTTTATATCATAGTTAAAATAAAAAATGAAATCAGTAAGGAGAAATAATAATGGCAAATAATTGTATTATATCTGTGTCGTTAGAACCACAGATTGAAACTGAAGAAACTATCGATGGTGTCGTTTATTCCTATCTGGGAATAGAAGGAAATGTTGGCGTGAACGGTGGTAAAAGATCTACCGACTTTGCAGATTCTATGTCCGTTAAATATGTTGGGATCGTAGAAGACGCAGTTGCAGCACTACCTGCTACGGCACTCCTGGCAGGGTTCACTACGGATGGGACCATACCAACAACATCGTTTGAGGCATTCTATGTAAAATTGGATAGCCTGGTTGGATCCCCAACAGTTTCCGTACAAATTGGATCAAAAGTACACGCCGTTCTTTCTGCGGTTGGTGATGCGGTTTGTATCCCCTGCAGCGCAGAGGCTATAGCAAACGCTAAAATTAAAGCATCGGCTTATTCTTTAGATGCTACAGAAGCAGGAGTAACCTGTGTCATAATTGGTAACTAAATGAACCTATCTGCATCACAAAAGCAGAATTTTCTGCGTAAGATGTATATAGATCCATTTTTTTTCGCTGAAACATTGTTTGGCGACAATGGTGATCCTATGCACCATCATATACGATGTAAATCACCAGATTTTCACAAAAAAATCGTGAAAAAACTTCTATCTATGGATCCTGGGGACAAATTAGCCGTTGTTGCGCCCAGGGGACACGCAAAAACCACACTATGCTCACTAATTTATCCGTTACATCGGATTTTATTCGGTGAAGAACACTTTGTTCTGCTTATTTCGGAGTCTGAAACCCAATCGAAGTATTTACTCGAAACAATAGGCGACGAAATAGAGTATAATCCCGTATTGAAGTATTTTTTCGGTAACAGAATGGGTAGTATATGGGGAAAAGAGGAAAAACAGGTCATTGGTGGCTTTGATGAACACGGAAATCCGACAAATAAGTGTAAAATACTGATCCGTGGTACAGGCCAGAAGGTCCGTGGCCTGAAATATGGCGCATATCGTCCAACATTGACAATTATTGACGATGGCGAAGGCGAGGCTAACACAGTTACCGAACTACAAAGAGATAAGTTTAGAAGGTGGCTAAATGGTGCCGTTATCCCTGGTAGCGCAGACGCGAAATTGATTTTTGTAGGAACCATAATAGATGACGATTCTTATCTCAATAGAATAGCAGGAGCCAGGTCTTGGGACCGTGACGGAAAACACAAAGTAAAGGGTTGGGATACAATGTTCTTTCAATCTGTTACGCAGAATACAGAACCTGGTAAATTTGCATCATCAGGAATGGAGATCCTTGATAAAAAAGGAGTCCCAGAAGTTTTATGGAAAGAACATAGAACTTACGCCTGGTTAATGGCAGAAAAGGATAGATTGGTGTCAGAAGGAGATGCATCGTATTTTTTCCAGGAATACCAGAACATACCAATGGATGACTCCTTTCGTGTGTTTAAAAAAGAGCATATTCAATATTATACGGGAATGTACCTGGAGCAGGACGGATACCAATTTTTAATGAAAACGACGGGCGGAATGAAAAATCAGATACCAATCAATGTGTTTATGGGTATAGATCCTGCATCGTCCGAAAATGTTAAGGCGGACTATTCCGTTATAATGGTTATAGGCGTTGATGAAGAATTTAATATTTATGTCCTGGATATGTTTAGAGGTCAAATTGCCCCATTCGATTGTGGGGAAAAGATATTTGAATATGCCGATATGTATAAGCCTAAATTGGTTAACATAGAAGAAACAGGCCATTTTATGTTGAGGGACTATGTGCAGAAGGTTTCTAAAGAAACAGGTAGATTTCTTAATATAATGCCAAAAAAAGCGATTAAGGCTAAATATTTCAGGATAAAAGAAATGCAGCCTTATTTCGCAAGTAAAGCGGTTTTTATGAAAGACTCTCATTTTGAATTAGAACAGGAGTTGTTGGCCTTCAAGGAACACGGGACCTTCAAAAAAGATACATTGGATGCTTTGCGTTGGTCTATGGACGATATGTATAAACCATCTGTGTCAATGAACAAGAAGGGTGAGTGGGTGATCCCAGGCCTTACTGTTGGATGTGATTGGGAAACAGGACAAATGATCTACAATTAACTATGATAAACAATAAAAGATTTGGATACTTTACAATTAGAAAGTTTAGCACAGGAATTGATTGGAGGCTATACCTGGATGTTTGTTGCCGCATTCTTCCTGGTATTGTTTCGTTCAACAGTAGAAGGCTTAACGCAATCGTTCAAAGTCTTCTTTGGCAAAGGGCTTAATACAGATGATATTATATTCATATGGATTGAGGGAAAAAAGTATGCCGCAAGGATAATAAGACTTGGAATGTTTAAGTCCACTTTCACGGTATATGATGTGAGTAGAACATCAGACGGAAAGGCTTACATATCAGGTGGAGAAAAATTGGAAATACAGAACGATAAGATAAAAGATTTCGTAATAACCAAACCGCTAACAAAGGTGGACCTTGAGTCCTGGGAAAACGGTTTCAGCGATGGAGATCACTAATGGCAAAAGCAAAGAAAAAAGCACCAAAGAAAAAAGCAGCAAAGAAGGAAAAGTCCTGGATAGAACAAACCTGCCCTGCAAGTTTGTCACCAATTGGATGGGCAGAAAATATTGTTGCTAATCCAAAAAACTTCGAAAATGGCAATGGTCCAGAAATCAAATACGCCGAGGATTACATTAAAGCAAATAAATAATGAAAGTCGATAAATTAAATCTGCCTGATATCGATGCTGAAGATGTGCGTAGCGCATATATTATGTGTGAGAGTATGTCTTCCACATATCGATACCAGATGGCTGAAGATGAAGAATTTTATCTTGGCCAACAGTTAACTATACCGCAAAAGGAATACCTTATGTCTGTGGGGCAACCCCCAGAGGCAAATAATAAGATCCGTCCTGCGGTTGAAACGGTCCTGGCTAATATATCAGCGTCTAACCCTGAATGGGATTGTGATCCTATGCAGAAAGGTGATGAGGAATTTGCATATATATGTAATGCTATGCTTGATCGTATATGGGAAGATTCAGATGGTAGTGTACAATATCGACAGATCTGTAAGGATTATATTGTAAAGGGATTAGGATATTTATTTGTTTATCCTGATTGGAATGCCGATGAAGGTTTAGGTGGAATGCGTCTTAAAAGGCTGCCGCCAGAATCAATTTTTGTTGATGCAAACAGTATGCTGCCAGACTTCAGCGATGCATCGTATATCATTTATTCAGATATACATACAAAGGAAAACCTGAAGGTTACATTCCCCAGGTTTAAGGACCTGATAGATGAGGCATCGTCGGACCATACTTTAAACGAAATATCTTCTGGTAAGTATGATCGGGATGATACCTGGACCAGAGCAGATATCGGCGACAATTATATGGAGAAGGTTAGGAAGTATATCTATTGGACGAAAGTAAATGTCCCATTCGTTAGATTAACGGATCTCAATACAGGGCATACCCAAATCTATAATAGAGATCAATATCTAAACGAACTTCAAAAGGATAAAGAGTATCAAAAGTTGCTGAAAAATGAAGTTGTAGACGAAGAAATTATTTATCGTACTCAAATCAGAGAAGTATTCGTTATAGGCGACAAATTAGCATACGACGAAGTGCTGCCAATAACTCGATTCCCTATTATTCCTGCTTGTAATGAGCATACGGGTACGCCGTATCCTGCAGGGGATGTAAGACACGCTAAATCACCACAAAGGATGTTAAACAGGACAGAGGCGCTGCTTATCTCTCATACATCAGCAACAACAAATTTTAAACTTCTTTATGAAGATGGTGCAATGGATGCAGGGGAAGTAGCAAAGTGGCATATTCCTAATGCGCTTATTCGTGTTAATCCTGGTGCGTTAAGAGAACAAAAGATTAAAGAATTCTCCCCACCTGCTATATCAGGTCAATTGTTCCAGGAGAAGTCCCGTTATGAAATGGATATTGAACAAGTGTTTGGTGCCTATAAATATATGCAAGGATCATCCGCAGATGCCCCTGGGACCGTAGGTGAGGCGCAGATCATTGATGAGGCCGTGGCCAGAAAACAGAATTGGAAAGTATTACCTATATATGATGCATTAGTTAGGGCTGCAAAGATTATCCTGGAATGGACACCATTGGTCTATGATCAACAGAGAACAATTAGAATTATAAATCCTGATGGATCTAATCAGGAAATAACGATGAATAAGCCCGTATGGGATGAGAAACAGGGCAGTATCATTAAGTTATTTGATATGGCATCAATTAAACTTGATGTTAGGGTGGTTATTGGTAGTACCAGGGCCAAGTCACCACAGGCAAAATTACAAAAAGATTTAATGCTGCTACAGGCAGGTATATACGACAAAACACAGGTAATATTGAATATGCCTGGTGATATAGATAAAGCGTCGTTAATGGCAAGAGTCGGTGAGATTCAAAATCTCCAGGCCCAATTACAACAGTTATCAGAAGAGAATGAAAAACTGAAGGGCGATATGCAGACCAGGGAACGGGAACTGTTCCATAGTAAGATGAGAGCAGAAGTATCCGAGGCCACAAAACCTGTAGCAAAAGCACAAGCAAAACTTCAATCACAAATGCAGTTAGAAGAGAGTCGGGCCAAAGACAATACGGCTATGGCCAAAACGGACCTGAAGAAGGTGGTTGACTCCGCTAACACTAATGCACAACCGATTAACTCAAACCCTAAAGCACCTGCCGTGGCAGGTTAACTCCAAAGGAGAGCATCGTAATGGCAACAGAAGAAAAAAAGGTAGTACAATCAGAGGATAACCTTATTGATGTATTGGATGAATTCAATGCAAACCAGGAAGGCTCCGAAGATGTTGCTGCTGAAACCAAAGAACAGGCACAAGAGCGCCAGGAGGCGGTTGCGTACCTTATTGACAACAAGTTTCAGGATACACCTGAAGGTAGAGAGCAGTTGGCTACGGCCTATAAGGAATTGCAGAGCAAGACCGATAAGGAAAAGTCAGCGTTTAACCAAAAGTTTGATCATTATGAACGATTGGATAAACTCGATAACTATCTAAAAGAACATCCTGAATCAGTTCAGTTGTTACAATCAAAGATAACAGAGGAGAAAGAACAGTTGAAAGGCCCACCTGAAAAACCTGAAGGATATGACATCTTGGATGAAAGTATCGAAAATACCGAATCCGCAGCCTGGCGTGACGAGTATAATGCCTGGTTGATAGAACAGGGTAGGTTGGCAGCAGCCAATGAAGTTCAACAGTTTAAGGATGATCTGGCGAGTCGTGAAATGGCCCGTCGGGACGATAAGGAATTAACAGATCTCGGTCTGGACGATTCACAAAAGAATGAATTCCGAAAATTCTTAAACGATCCTGGTAATCTTAACAACAAAACGCTTGTTGATGTTTGGCGGTTTCTAAACGGTGATGGAGCAGTAATACCAAGTGGTGATAATACTGCGGCACGAAAAAACCTGCAGACGAGCGCAGCAGCAGTACAGGGGAACGCCCCTTCTGCTATTACTCCACAATCTGAAGAACTTAATAAGTTTTGGGATGGTATTATGAAAACCACGAATCGGGGGTAGCCCGATAGTGGCGGAATTACTTTAACCACAATTCTGCAGGGTAGCAAAGGAGTCAGAAATGGCACAACCTTATAGTTATGGATCAGGAACCGCTACCCAATTCACCACAGGCGAACAACGCCAGGTACTTGAGTTAGGCGAAAAGATTCATATGTTTAACCCAGATGTCACGCCCATATTTACTGTTATGGGTAGATTATCTACATCAGTAACCCCCGTTCCAATTTTTGAATGGATGGAAGATGAATATTTCATCCGTCCTGATGTAAAATTGATCACAGGCGCAGCAACGGTCCAGGACCGTGGTGGCTCCGCAGGTGATAACGATACGGGATTCATCATCAGAATGAACCGACAAGCGCAATTTGAGGCGTTTGAAAAAGGTGCGCTTTACACTATCTCTGGTTTAGGGACAGGAGAAACGCAGTTTGAATCCGCAAATACTGATGTTGAACTAATGTGTGTTGCTCTTGGTCAAGAGTGTCAAGCAGGGACAGTTGGTGGCGCAGTTGCCGCATCTGAATTAGATGTTGCATTTGTCCATTCCGACGGAACATTACCTGCTTTTCGTTATGACAAGAACGGCACAACAGTTGCAGGTTTTGCATATACTGCAACATCAACAATCACATTCACATATGTCGGGAATGTCGGAGAATGCTCCGATCTTGATCAGCCTGGTCATTCTGCTACGCAGACTAACCTAACTGACAATGAAACGGCAACTGTGTATCGATCCAGAGTCGGATGGCGTGAAGGCGCAAACATTGGCGAAATGACATCCAAAAAGGTTCGTAGACTATCGAACTGTACGCAGATCTTTAGAGAGCCTTACTCAATCACAGGCACACAGAATGCTGCCAAAATGTATGGTGGATCTGAAATGTCACGCTTACAAGCACGGAAATTGAACAAAATCAAGATGGATCTGGAATATGCTATCTTGACGAATGGCGCAAAATCCCTTGATGCAACGGCAGAAAATCCCCAAAGAACAATGGCAGGACTTGGTGTCGGAGGAACGGCAGGAGTTATTCAATCCTTAAACGCAGATGTGAATGCTGAATTGAAGATGACCGAAACATATTCATCTTCTGCAGTTGGTGGATTGGGCGAAATGGACGATGTCCTGGAAAAAGTATTCCAGGATAGTTTGTCTGGTTCTATGAAGAAAACCGCATTTTGCTCAAATCGTTGGCTGAAGAAATTGGTAGGTCTGGCTCGTACAGACTCAAATACCAGTATCAATGCTGAAATGGGATCTAACGCTACCGCAGGGTTGCGTGTTACAAAATACTTTGGGCCTATCGGTGAAATGGACTTTGTGGTCCATCCGTTGCTCAACAGTACATTGGATGCGTATGCGGTTGTTCTTGATTTTGCAAACATTGCTTGGCGCCCATTGGCTACAAGAGATATGCAGTTGAGATCTAATGTGATCCAGGATGGTCGTGACGGTCAAACTAATGAGTGGTTGATCGAAGCAGGAATGGAAATTCGGAACGAACAAACACACGCTATCTTAAAATTGGTATAATTACCAATATTTAACTCATCGGAATATCTGGGGCGGTGTCGCATCTGCCCCAGATATTATAAAAGGATTAAGATATGAGATATCAAGAATTATACGAAATGGTCGATATGGGTATGCTCCGTGCAAATGTCAATTATCCCGTATCGGACAATCTTAAAGAATTTTTAGTAACACAGGCGGTTGATAAGATCGGGGAAACTGTTGTTCTAAAGAAAAAGACTCTATCCCCATCTGTAGTAGGGACGACGGCTATATTGGATGCCGACGATATGACATCAAAAGTTTATAAGGTAGAGGCAGGAGATAAGAATCTTCCCTTTATCAGCGAAGAAACAACAAACCCAAATACCGACACAACAACAATAACAAACAATGCCTGGTATGTAAAACAAAACAGAGAGTCTGGGACCATATCTTCGTTGGCGTCTACAGATGCAAGTCCAAGTTCAGTAACTTTCACAGGCTCTATAAACCCTAATGTAGATCAGGTGGTAGGTAGTAGAATATTTATAAGTGAAGTAGGTGGCATTGTAAAGGCAGGTGAAAAACACCCTTTAAACGGCCAAACTTGGCGTATAACGGCCGTAAGTGGCGAAGACCTAACCTTTACCGCTAAAGACAATACGCACACGAATGGGGGCTATTCTGCGTATACTGCAGGAACAGGGGTATATGAAGAGAGAACATATACAATCCATTTTTTAAAGGCCCCTGAAGGGACCGTAAAAGTTTATTATTATGCAAAGCCCACACCAATGGTCAGTTTGGCAAGTGAAGTGGACCTACCAAGTGAATTGGTTTCTGCGGTGGTCCATTTAGTTATAGCCAGGTTAATGTCGATTGACGGCCAGATGCAAATGGGATCTGGGCATCGTGGTATAGCAAAACAGGTAATTGAAGAATGGATCCAAGCCAGGAGCAGAAGAGAACAGTTTCCAGACATTGTTCCACCACCAATGACTAACTTTATAGATAAGTAGAGGATATTATGGCAACATTAGGCACAAGAGTTGAAGATCTTATCGGAGCATTCTCCGATACTACGGCAAAGGATAGCGCATTAACAGATGCAGCCCAGGAAATCTTAAATGTACTTCCAGATGAGTGTCTGTGGTTAGTGATAGATGAAAGCGCAGATATAGTATCAAACGGGTATTCAGTAGACACCTGTAAAGTTATGGCAGTAACAAGGGATGGTGAGTTTTGTAAGTTGATGCCCCTGGCCTACGAAAATAGAGTTATCAATGTCCCAGAAAGTTTATTTGCCCCGTCCACAAATATGCCCGTATACATTCTGAAGGAAAATAAGATATCAGTATATCCTACAGGATTTGGTCAGTTTAAGGTCCAAAAGGTAAATTATCCCACAATATTAAGTACAGATACCAATATAGGTAAGATTGAAAAGTCTGGTGTGACAGTAGATGTATCTGCGTTGTTTACTAAAACATCTCACGGCTTATCGGTTGGTGATAGTGTAACATTAGAAAGTTGGACCAAAGATGTGGGTGGAGGTGCATTCCCTGAATTGGAAGGGATGACCACACAGGTGGCTACGGTCCCGTTAACATCTACATTTACATTAGAAGGAGTTACGGCAGCGTCCGAGGCCGCAACGGGAACCATTGTATCTGGGACGATGTTCCCAAAAGAATTAGAACATATTGTTGTCCTGGGGGCAGCATTGAAAGGCCGAATCTGGCAATTAGTAGAAAAAAGGGCAAGTTTACCTGCAGCGCCTACAGTAGTTACTCTATCATCTCCCCCATCGTTGGTGGCCATCGACACTAATCTGTCGTCCCCCATATCATCCACATATACGGCCCCAACTGCTCCGACCAAACCAGGCGCTGCAAATTTTACATACACACCGCCAAGTAAACCAACGCCGCCACAAGGACCATCGTTCACATATACAAGTCCATCAGCACCAACACCGCCTGGCACACCATCATTCACATATACTGCGCCTTCACCACCAACGGCACCAGGCGCACCAAGTTTTACATTTTCACCACCGAATGCACCCATAGCCCCAGGGGCGCCACAGTTTTCATATACAAGTCCATCGTCAGTACCGACGGCGCCTGGCGCACCATCGTTCGTGTATTCACCACCAACGGCACCAACACCGCCAGGAACACCTACATTTACATACAATGCGCCAAGCCTACCATCGGCGATTGTACAACCTAATTTCACATATACAAGCCCTACACCATTTCCAACGGCACCAGGCACACCATTTTTTCAGTATACAAGTCCTACAATAACGCTTGATACTGCACCTGTTATTACAGACCTGGATCTGTCAGCGATAACTGTCCCAGATCCCCCTGCCGTATCAATATCATATACTGCTGCTACAGGTGGTGATGCATCTAATACAGATGCAACGACACAGGCCACGGGACCAACTGCAGTAGGATCTATCCCTATTGTGGCAGATGCAACATATGGATCCTTACCTACGGTCCCAACTTATAATACTCCGCCTGTTACTACAAACTTTGCGGATGCAGAAACATACATCTCAATAAATGAAGATATTGAACTTGCCCAGGCGAATATAACAAAGAACCAGGCCGTACTACAGGAATATCAATTAACGATATCAAACAATTTGAATAAGTTTAATGCAGAATCACAGGAATACCAGGCAGGTATAAAAAAACTTGATCGTGAATTTGAAGACGCAATAAAACAGAATATAGCGGATGCAAATAACGAAGTTAACAGGATCCTGAAACAAGCAGAGATTGATGCAGCGCAAACGCAACAAGATACAAAAGCAGCAATAGAAGTGGATATTCGCAATAAAGCACAGGACCAAACATTAGATATACATAACAAAGCCCAGGCCCAGGCATTAGCAATAACGAATGCCGCTAAAGATGTAGAGGCAGAGATTGAAACTTCAAGACAAAAGGTGCAGGTATTCCAGGCAGAAGTACAAAGATATCAACAGGAAGTTGTTACTGCAGTACAGGTATACCAGGTAAATGAGATTCAAAAAGAAATTGCGCTATGGCAGGGAGAGCAAACACATAAGATCCAAAAGTACACCGCCGATATAAATAATGCCCAGGCCGCTTATAGATCATCATTTGATGAATATGCTGCAGAAAATAGTAAGTATGCTGCTGAAGTCCAGGGATGGGGATTAAAGGTTCAGGATGCCCAGGCGTTATATAGGGCATCAGTTGATGAATATTCAGCCGATAGTGGTAGGTATCAAGCAGAGATCCAGAAGTATTCACAAGAATTAGCCAACGCACAGGCGCAATACAGGGAAGATGTCGATGAGTACACGGCATCAAATCAGAAGTATTCTACGGAAGTCCAAGCATATGCGACAGAGATAAACGATTCCCAGGCAAGTTACAAAGCGGATGTTGACATATATAATGCCGAAACCGCTAAATATTCATCAGAAATCCAGGCGTATTCTGCAGAAATAGGCAATGCCCAAGCAGCGTATAAAGAAGCGGTTGATGAATACACGGCATCAAACGGTAAATATTCCGCAGAAATTCAAGCATATTCCATTGAAATAGGTAAAGCACAGGCGGAGTATAAAGAAGCGGTTGACGAGTATGCTGCAGAAAGCCAGAAGTATTCATCAGAGATCCAGGCCTATTCCATTCAGGTCCAAAACGCACAAGCATCTTATAAGCAATCTGTAGATGAATATGCATCAAGTAGTGGCAAATATGCTGCAGAAATCCAATCATTCAATGCCGAATTGTCGGATGCACAAGCAGTATACAGAGAGGAAGTAGACGAATATACTGCAGTAATAAATAAATTTGCATCTGAAACACAATTATATAATTCCGAATTACAGAACGCCCAGGCGGAATATAAAGTATTCTTTGACGAAAAAACATCAGATAATCAATTGTATGGAGTAGAGTTACAGGCCTATTCTACAGAATTGCAGAATGCGGTCCAGGAATACAAGGTCGCTTTAGACACATTCTCAAATGAGTTACAGACATTATCATCTATAAATCAAAGTATAATAGCAAATAATAATTCAACAATCCAACATTGGCAAACAGAGAATAGCCTTGATGTTACTAATTATTCGGCCCAGGTACAGGAGTACCAATCGGAAGTTGGCAGGTACCAGGGAGAACACGGGTTAATGATACAAGAGCAACAGGCAATCCAACAACAGTACCAGGTAGCCTTACAGGGTTATATGTCTAAATATCAACCAACGCCAGGGGTTCAGGGGAATGCTTGATGAGGAAGAGTTTAATAAGAAGTGATAAAATTGAGATCAGACTATCCCAGGTTAGCGGATATGGTGTATTCGCAAAGGAAGATATAAAAGAAGGGACCATATTAGAAGAATGCCGTCTAATATTTATTCCGTTTGATCATAAAGTTGAAACATTAGGTAGGTACCTATGGCATTGGGATTCAAACGATCCTATGAGATACTGTGCTTTGCCAATAGGTTATGGTAGTTTATATAATTCATCTGAAGACGAAGAGCCAAGTGTGCGTGTTGAGGCAGATGAAGAAGAACAAATCTTGATATATATTGCAAATAAGAGTCTAAAGAAGAACGAAGAATTAACAATGAAATATAAGTTTTATAAGGACTATAAATATTATACAACCATAGAACCGCAAAAGAGTGAGAATATAGATCTTCTCGTAAATGGATATGGTGGAGATGATAGATCAGAATTGATATCAAGAATATTCCCTGGAGTCCCAATTGCCTAAAGAAGTATTAAAAATAACAAATTTTGGAGCAGGATTAAATAACAACGCAGATCCATCATCTCTTGAAGATAATGAGTTAATGGAGGCGACAAATGTTGAATTGAGTCAAAAAGGCACAATAAAAATGCCTGGTGATGCAAAGGCAACAGTTCAGACAGTTGTTACGACAACACCATCTGCAGGAATTGGCTCTAATGGGACCATAGCAGGATGGGCGTCAGATCACTCAATACAAACAGATCTGATATACATACTTCCTGCTGTAGGAAGTATTGCTGATTTTGAAGGTAAATGGGCATTTAACAATGCCGTAGCAGGATCTGCAACAGGTATGGGTAGGGTTGTCCTTATCAAAGAGAATATCACCTATAACTCCACTACATATGATCAATTATATATTACAAATGAATATACCACCGTAGGATCCATTGCAAGTGTGTGGGCGGCAACAGATACTATCTGGTATGCAGATGATGCCATAGGTACAGGAATAACACAATATGGGGCGGCAGCATCTGTGGACTATGTGGAGCCTGGACCAGGTGTCCCCGAATCAAACCAATGGTTGGCACACCTTTCTACAGATGGGTTAGTGTCTATATATAATTATAATTCAGATAGATTTTTTAAGGATGTCTTTGATCTTGGTTCAGGAACTTCTGTGAGTGGCAGCGCAAGTGTGCAGGATCAGGTATTGAGATTATCAGATATGACCTTTGAATCACAATATGCTCTTTCAAATAAGTCTAAATGGTGGGGGTATATTAGAAGAGATATGTTTCAATATGATACTACGGGCGTTGGTATTACATCCGAAAGTAGATGGGTTGATGAAGATGCGGATCTGTTAAGTTGGGGTGATATAGGCTGCACCATTGCTATGTTCAATGCAGGTTCGGCCAATATAGCCGATTCAGATATTGGGAGTACGGTAGGGGATAAAATTGTTATATCGTATTGGAAAAATAAGGATGAGTCAGGTCTAAACGCATATGAGGGTGGATGGAATGGTACATTCCTATTTGCATCTTGCCCTATCTTCGATGAAAAACAGTTTGGTGAAATAGATGAGTTATCATCAATTGATTTTGTAGGACATACACTCAACATATCTGTTAGTGTTTCAGCAGGTACGACAGATCCTACATCTTTTTTGTCACCCGTAAACAAGTGGCCTGGACTTGGTACAACGGATAATAAAAGAGTTACGGGTATGCGTATATACTTTAAGTCAGTTGCTACCGATGATTGGTATATATTGAAGGATATTGATTTTGTTCACGGTGATGTTGGGACCAGGTGGGATACATTAGATACTGCTGCCGAAGTTACTTATGGTAGGCCAGATATGACATCATTTGTAATAGCGCTTAATCAGGCATCTAATAATGCAGATGAGGAATATGCCATCACAACCACTAATTGTACAACCACTTATACTCTCACAGTAACAGATGGTTGGGGAAATAGGCAAGGCTTTATAAGGGTACACGGATTCCATTATGATCCTGTATATGTTGCGGTCCCTGATTTGGTTACTCAAAGTGGTTCTTCATTGAATATCCCCGTTACAAATCCTGTAGCAGGTACTTATCAATGTTTTGCTGAACTGATAGACGAGAATTATCAATCCATTGCAATTACTGCTGCTCTTTCTCTGACATTCGTTGCAGGATCATCGGGCGCACCCCCTTCCCACGGCGGTTATGGTGGATGTTGTTGGGTAGCAATGGAATTATGGGGGCAGATGGATGATAGAACGCACCAGGCACGATTTTATGTAATAAATAATAATAATTGGTTTACAAGACTTTATAAGAGATATGGTATGGCCTGGGCAAAGATTGTTAAAAGAAGTAGGTTAATCCAGACTATGGTTAAGCCTATTTGGAAGTATATGTCAGCGCAGGGAAAAGAGTTTTTCAATCGTCCAACGGGATACCCAAAGGCTACACGGGCCATCCAGGATCTGCGTAAGAAATATCCTGATATGTTTGAATATTATTTAATAGGAAGTAATGCAAGGCAAGAAAAGGTAACACATTATTATGATGTTAATATTGTTCCGATAGGAAACGATAGACATACCTTCGCAATATGGGAAGATGTATTAAAAAGCCTACACTATGTACAGGAAGATGATCAGAGGTATGTGAATCCAAGTATATGTCCACAGTTTGCATTTATTAAAGATTATAGTGGTCGTGATGTTTATAAGCATAGAGATGATGAAGTTGATTGCTATTTTTATTATGACGAAAAATTTCCAAAGAATTTTGTGATAGAAAATTTAGAAGATGAAGGAGATAATACTATGGGGAACTTATGGCACAATCGAATCCCATTGATTGGTGATAAGTGGAGGGCCAGGGGCCTGGATAGACTCCCTTATACTCACAAGGAGATTGTGTAATGGCTAATTATAGTTATCGATTGCCGAAAGAACCACACCAGGGCTTTTTCTTCCCAGATCCCCCGTTTCAAAATGGATATACGAGTTCAAAAACTAAACCATATACACGGGTACGGTGGAAGTGCCAGGCGTTTGTAAATAAGACCAGATATATTGGGAATGTTTATCTTACATCAGAGGGTGATGAGAATGTTGAAAAGTCAGAAAGATTTGCAGATTCGGTATTTAAGTCAGATGTTGACAGTTTAGATACATTTCGTCCATATAGAAGAATTGATGTTGCAGCAGGGGATGGTGAAGATATTACGGCTCTGGCCATCTATGCTGATAGATTGTTGGAGTTCAAGCAAAATACATTATATGTGATTAACATCCAGGGAGATTCGGAGTTTCTGGAGGCTACCTTTAAATATAAAGGTGTAGATGGTCCACAGGCCGTATGTGAAACGGATTTTGGTATAGCCTGGGCAAACAAACAGGGATGTTATTTATATACAGGTAGTGGTAATGTGCAAAACCTGATCGAGAAAAATGGGCGTAGGATAATTGCATTATCTTCTGATAGCACACCTAACCAGGTAGAGAATGAACCCTGGGATAATTTTATAACCAATAGCACCGCAGTAGGTTATTCCCCACAACATAGGAAATTATTTGTAAAAAAGGCAATTGGTGCAGGATCTAATGCGACATATGGAGGATCGAATGCAGATTTGTATATATATGATATAGCAAGTGGATCCTGGACATTTCACTATGCTCAATCTGGTTATGGGTTGAACGATAGCAGCGATTTCTTTGTAGATATGAACAAGGAAATGGTCTATTGGGCGGAAGAAACGGATAATACAAATGTGCATTTATTAAAATGGCAGGGAAATCCACAGAACCAGAATGCTTGGTCAATATGGACAAAAAGTTTCGATTTCGGGGATCCGTATCAAGAGAAAAGGATATACAAAGTGGTAATTAGGTGTAAGAGAGGTGGAGGTATGCCTGTGTCTATATCGGTTGATGGTGGTGAAAGTAGCCTTAATGTTGGGACCTTAACCCAGGGCGCAACCGCAGGTTGGGAAGAGTGTACAACAAATCTACCAATAAATGCATATCAGATTATGGTAGGTCTTAATGATTATAGTAGTCCCGTATCCCCAAACGAAGAATTTGAGGTATATGAAATCAATATTATTTACAGAAAACTTAAAGTTAAGGGTTTATAATGCCGAACCCCGTTGACCAATTTAACAGAACCAGAAGAGTAGTCACACACTCTAAAGAGAGAAATCAGAAAATAACTGACGGGTATCCGATGCCCACGGAAGGTAGGAATGGAGATGTATCATACAGGCGTATAGGCAATGGGATTGTGATGTTTGTGAGGGATAACGATGGATGGATCAATATGGGCCAAAGCGAAGGTGCTAATACGGACCTTCAGATTAAGAATAGTAATAAAACTACAGATTATTACAATTATGGCGGTAGTAGTGGTGGTTCAACTTTTACGATGTCAGAAAGTGTAACATCTAATGATGATTCGTTGAATATATCAGGTGATAATCCGATGACGGGAAATTCTACGATAAATATTGAAGTAGAAACAGATCCATTTAAGGTTATCGGAAATAATATTGTGGATAGCGGTGCAGTAGGTGGCATAACATTTGACGGATCAGGTAATACTGCCGTGGATGGAGATCTCACAGTAACAGGGAATAACATAGTAGATAGTGGCGCAGCATCTGGCATAACATTTGACGGATCAGGTAACACGGCTATAGATGGAGATCTTACAGTAACAGGAAATAATATATTAGATAGCGGAGGAAGTTCTGGTATAACATTTGATGGATCTGGCAATACTGCTATCGACGGTACTCTTCAATTAAGTGGAGATGATATCTTGAGTAGTGACGGCACAAGTGTTATAACATTGTCTGATACTGATACAAGCGGATCTATAGATGATGTAACGATAGTGGCGGACCTTACTGTATCTGGGGATCTAACAGTAAGTGGGACCGAAACGATTATCAATACAGGCACACTCCAGGTAGAAGATTTAAATATAGAAATGGGCGTGGTTACTACCCCAACGGATGCTACGGCAGATGGTGGTGGAATTATATTAAAAGGGACAACCGATAAAACTATTCTATGGGTAGATGCAGATGACGCCTGGAAGTATAATCAGCACATTATGATGACCACCACGAATGAACTACAATTCCACGATAATACTTCTAAAATATGGGCATCTGGAGCAGGAACATTAGAAATAGAGGCAGCAGCAGGAGTATTACTCTCTTCTCCAAATATGGCAGGTGTAGGTGATACGGGAAAGATTACATTCGATACAGGTAATGCTGCCGCAGGTGATAGTGGTAAAATTACTATACAAACGGGTAGTGCATCTGGTACTGCAGGTGATATAGATATAAATACTGCCGCAACAATAGATATTGATGCATTAACATTAGAAATGACATCTACCACAATGGATGTAGATGCCACTACGCTTACAATGGATGGGACCACAGGCACGATAACATACACTACATTATTACAGTTGGACTCTACGACCGAAACTGAAATGAATACGGCATTATTGGATGTTAATGCAACGACTCTGGAAATGGATGGGACCACAGGAACTATCAGTTATAGCACAATACTAAATCTTGATTCCACTACAGAAATTGAAATGAATACTGCGTTATTAGATATTGACGCAACAACATTGGAGATGGATGGTACCACAGGGACCATTAGTTACTCTACAATACTAAATTTAGACTCTACCACGGAAATTGAGATGAATACCGCCTTAATGGATGTTGATGCGACAACCCTGGAGATGGATGGAACTACGGGAACCATCAGTTATACTACAATACTAAATTTAGATTCCACCACAGAGATTGAAATGGACACCGCATTGTTAGATGTTGATGCTACCACATTAACAATGGATGGGACAACAGGAACCATTAGTTATAGTACAATATTAAATCTTGATTCTACAACGGAAATAGAAATGGATACGGCTCTGTTAGATGTTGATGCGACATCACTTACAATGGATGGAACGGATGCGGTAATTACATATCCAACTATAGACCTGGTGGCGTCTACAGATGTGGACATAGATAGTCCAACAATAGATTTAAGTTCCCAATGGACAGACATTGACCTTATAGCGTCCACCACAAAGGCATTAACTATAGATAGTGATCTAATGTCCTTCGATTCAAACCAACGAAGGGTTGGGATATCGACCAATGCACCCTATCACGAATTCGAGATATATGAAGGTAAATTAGCATTTAACCTTATAGATGGTGAGGCAGGTATCGTATGGAATAGTGATGCTACAGACGAAATGAGATTATACAGGGATGCTATATCATCTAACCAATCTGATCTAAAATTGGAACAACATAATGGGACTTCACTATTCACAGATTTTAAATGGTCTAATGTGGCGATTGGAAGTAATACTGTCAATCCAAAAGATAGCGCGAATTTTACATTGAGGGGGAAGGCTATAGAGGACGAGGCCATAATTGTGTTTTCAGCAGGGGCATCATTGGTATCATATCAATGGTTAATGGGTTATGAGAATCAAGTGTTTAGCCTTTATGATGGTAAAAATACGAAATATGCTTTTACTGTAACGCCTGATAAGTGTGATATAAAACTTAAACAGGATGAACAGAAATTAATATTCTACAATGATGATCTCTTTATACAGACCAAAGATCCAAATTTGCAAATTTTTAATGAAGATTATGGTGGTCTTATTAATATAAAGTCAAAATCAAATCCTGCAACCACAACAACATACGATGCAAATATCTATATAGGACCACAGGGCGGTCTTGATGATGCAGTTCGTATACACGGCCATCGTGTTGAACTGCAAACAATGGCAGATACAGGTTATGTGTCAGCAGACAATAAATTTAAGGCTTGTAGTAAATACTTTGTATCGGGATCTACGAACATTGATGCTCTTAATTATGGGACCATTGAAGACGGCGGTGGTGCAATTACAATAGATTTAGATTATGCGGAAACATATGCCACCCAAACAAAAGCGATCATTAAAGAAGATATGGTGGAGTTTAGGACCGATGGAGAAGATGCTGATATCTATAATGGATCCGCACCGATAATGTATAATGTCCCTTTTCGGGCAGAGTACAGTTGTAATCTTGCAGGGACTTTAGTTGATTGGGCAGCAGATCCTAATGAGGTTAACCAGGCAACCAGGAATGGCTCTGATATGTTATATAATTATTCAGGGTTGGGATATATTTCAAATATTAGACAAGCACCTGCAGAACTTGTGATCTGTAGCAATGTAGCAGGTCCGTGGAATAAAGGTTCATATGCCCATTGGTATGATGGAGGGTTACACTAATGGGAGGGCCTAAACCAAAAGGATGGGCAGGGGCGCATTGGGTAGACTATGAGCAGGGCGGTATACTTAAAAGAGATCGATTGGTTTCTGGATTGGTGCATATAAATGCAGTACATACGCCAAACAGATATACAGACAATAGGAAATCTATAGCATTGAGTTTTGTAGATAGTATCGGGGCTATATATGCAACAGGTTCGGGAACAGTAGGTAATTATATTAAAATACATTTTGCTGCGGCAAGGTACAGTATATTTTGGTTTAATCCATATGGAAATAATACGGCACCTATAAATCCTGGTGCTGATGAAATTGTTGAAGTGGATATATCTGCATTCCACGGCAACGCAGACGAAAATCATTTAATAGCAGACGAATTTGAATCCGAATTTGGGACTTCAGTTGCAGTAAACTCTTATAGACTAAAACAAGGCGAAGTAACTATTGGTGACGATAAGAATAATCATATTATCTTTTTAAGGTATTATGGAACTCCTGAAGTTATATCGGATGCAACGGATACTATAGGTGGTGACTTCTCAATATCACAGACAAGTGGTGCATCAGGTACATACGACCAAGACGATGCATATACAAAAGAAACGGACTTCAAACAGGCATTATTCAATAATACATCAAAGGATGTTGGTGGCGTTGAAACATATTCCAGGAGATCTCCCTTTGATTCAAGCGAGGCTCCGCCCTGGAGAGGGGAGTTATATGATGACGGAAGATTCAATACAGGCGTAAATGATGATTCCCATTCTGCAGAAAGTAGAAATAAGGCAAAGACAACAAGTGCTTCTACGGGGGCATCAGATTATGACACTTCTCAAGGGTATTATAATGCAAGTATGGGGGACCATTGTACATTCTTATATCATATGACGGCAGCGACCAGGATACAGGACAATCCCAGGTTGTGGGGAACACGAATTAGTAATGATAATACAATGGATATATTAAATGATAACGGGCATCCACCTGTCTGGATAGGTGATTTTGATGCGTCTGGAGATCTATCTTCCTGGACAGATGTTGAGGCAGGAGGAAATACTATTACACAGGCGTTTGCAGCAGCGCCTACAGATGGTGAGCAGTACCCAGAAGATACAGGTTGTTTGGTTGTTACCCACACAGGTTCCACAATTGGAGATCATATAAGGGATTACGGATCTTATGGTGTCAGGGTAGACTCCCAAGCAGTTACACCTGGAGTAGATTATAGGTTAACCTGGGATGTCGATCATAATACAGATGGTAGTTTAGCCCCAGGATCTGGTTTGATTGGAATAGAGGTTAGGTCACACGCAAGTTATAGTCTTGGAAGTAGCGTAAAATCAATTCCTGGCGGTGGGACAGGAGCAGCAGGTGTAGCAACACAGGGATCGGCTACCTTTACTTGCCCAATCGGTGTATCAACTTTCTATATTTTTTTCCTTCATAATCCTGTTTCTGGAACAATCGGAGGTGGAAATATGGTCTGGGCAGGAGGTCAGTTTGAGGTAAATATGGTTAGTTTAAAGTTAGACTCGGCCCCACACTATTCAGATCTCTTGAATTTTAAATTTGGAACTCCATTGAATAATCAATGGTACACATCAAAGCCTGATGATGGTTTGTCTTTCTTTTGGATTAGGTCCCATCTGATTTCTGTGCATAATAATAGTGAAATGAATAATGATGAGTTTATAATGAAATCTCATCGTGTCACATTTAATGCAACATCCGATGCAGGTGAAGAGGCAGGGTTGGTAGATCTTGGATATAATGGATCCTTTCCTGGATCATATCTACCACACGGCGTAGATGTTGTGGATAATTATAATTACAGACAATGGAAGAATTATAAACCTGGTGATCTAATTAGAATCTCTGGTGCTGCAGACGCAGGTAATAATGGAATCTTTCAGATACGATGGGATTGGGACCACAGTTCAGAATATTATATTGGATATAATGCAGATTTTCCTTCTACAGGTGATGAATGGCCAAATATGCAATTTAGATTGTGTCCTTTTAAAATAGAGGAGAATGGTGATAAAACAGATCCGCATACATTAGTATCAACAGAATTAGTTGGACAGTTATTTGAGGAAGATATTACAATTACGACGCCAGGGCAATATGCATCAACGGCACAGAATAAGAGGTATCCGTTATTGTTTACTGCTACACCTGCGGTTGTTGATGTTAGAGGGTATGCGGTAATGGAGAACCAATTAAGTCCAAGCGTGGATAGAATTGTAATCACTAATCCAGGGATAGGGTTTAATTCAACATCTGCAGCAAGTCTTGTTATAACTGTGGAGGCATCGAATGGTAGTTCGGTTGTAGTGAATGCTTTATCATCAGGGGGTACGGGTTATACATCTGTGGAAACAAATACTGATCACGGACTTGAAGAAGGACAGGCCGTTGAGTTGTTTAATATGACAGTTGGGACATATGATGGAGAATACACAGTTGAGTCTGTGACGGATGCTACGAATTTTATTATTGAAAAAGCATTCACAGTAACTGCTACAGGGGATTGTAGGGCGCTTGGAATATCAGGGATTGTGGACGCAGTCTTTTCTCATACTGCTGCAGCCAATATTAACACAAGCCCACTTATTACTATAGAAAACCTAACAAGGCGTTACCAGGACAGTTCAAATTCAAAAGTATTTGATTATAGTATTCCTGACCTGGCCGTAGAAGATCCGCCACCAACAGGCGTAGATGTCCACGCCGTTCCGTATGTGGGAAGGTATGGTAATACAGGAAGGGTATCAAGTTTGAATCATCTGTATGATGCTTACGATGATGAATTCACAGGCCTGTACACTTGTGGAAGAAGGGATGAAATGTTTTCGCAGCAGCACGAATACGAAGGTAGGTTGGCCACACACCATAAAATGGAAACCTGGCATAATCCTGTATCTGGCACACCTGAAATATATGGTAAGAGAAGTTTTAGTATCTCCCATAGTAAAAATGTATATGATTTTAAGATAAAAGATAAATATGACGACCTGACGACTAATGGAGATTATATTGAAGAGTTTTCTAATGGGAAGTTTGGGACGGATAAAGGTACAGGTTATGATCTATATAAGAGTCCATATTATAATCGGGTATATAATGTGTCACAAATTGAATTTGGCGAGGCAAAGGTTATTGTTAGGGTGCCTATTAAGGCATATGAAACTCAAACGGAAACGGATAAAGGAACAAGGCTATTTGACGAGCCGTTGTATGATACACACATAGATGTTATGTGGCAGCCTTTTGGACAAACAGGTATGATTAAATTAACACCAGGAGAGGCACCAAGTGAAGATCTCACATAAATATTTTAAAAGGAGTTAGAGATGGCTTACGGATATCAAGGACCAAGTATGACACCAGGGGCAAGTGTTGCGTCTGTAATAGATAGGATCAGGCAGCAACGGCAACAGGCCAGGGAGTTGGCAGCCGAAGAGAGAAAGACCAAGATGAATATAGGGATGGGGGCTTTGAAATTTGATTCAAGTCTTCGTGCCTGGCAGATGGCCAGAGTTGCAAAGCCAGATCTTACATACGGTGAATTTATAATGAATCCAACGGCAGGAGGCGTATACCAGAAAAAGGCCGCAAATATGATTATGGGTGGCGAGGCAGAGATGCCGAAGATGATGTCTTTGAAACGCTATACGGATCTATTCAAGGGTAAGGGTAAGGGTGATGTAGATCTCAAAAAAGAATTAGAAATAAAAAAGCCAAAAGTAAAGACAGAAGTAAAGACAGAAGAAATAGATACTTCTTCATTGTATGAAGGTGCATTTAGGACAGATCCTACGGATGTCCCATCTACATTCGGATCTGGCGACGAATTAGTATACCCTTTAGGTACAAAACAAGGATTCCTGGGCCAGGGTGGCACATCTATGTCCAGGGCTTTTGGTAAAATAAGAGAGCAAGAAAGACAAGAAAGGGCGGATATGGTAGAAAAAGGTGGAGGAGAGGTCCCGTCTGCTGATCCTGATGATATGGACCTTACACAGTTGAGTGGCGAGGATATGGTAACAGAGGAAGAGTGGAATGAGATGTCATCAAAAGCACAGGGTAAACATTTTGATACAGATGTAGAGCCAGATCCACCATCAGAAGATTTTCTGGCTCAAATTCAAAAGACACTCGCAGAACCTGATATTGCAACAGACGAACAGGGGAATGTAATAACAGAGATGCCTTCAGGAGCAATAAATCCCGAATTGAAGGGGGAGATTAAATCAGCAGATGAATATCGTGAAAGGTTACAGGGCTATGTTGATGAATCACAACCAGGTGATGGCCCTACACCAGGCGGTACAGTTATAAAACCTGCTGAAGATTTCAGTAAAAATCTTGATAAGACAAGACAACGACAGGCAGATGCAAAAGCAAGAGCAGCCCAAGAATTAACAGATGAACAGTTGGTTTCGGAAGGCCTGGAGATGCAGAAATTGCACGAAACACTTACCGAAACTGAAACTATGGATCCAGACTTATTACAAAAAGCCCTGGCAGAACCATTGAAAGTGACGGATACTCAAGGAAATGTGGTAAGAACGCTTGATGCTAAAAAAACGGAAGGATTAAAAGGTCTTTTACAAAGGTCAACCAAAGGTGGTAAATCAGGATATCGTGGCAGAACAGAACAAGAATTGATTGATGAACTTGTAAAGAAAGAAAAACCAATAAAGCCCGAAGTGGATATTGAGCCTGATCTGCCAGATGACATAGAAGACATTCTTGCAAAGCCAGGAGATGTAAAAACGGAAGGTGCGAGTTTAGGCGACGCTGCAGGTACGGCAGGTGATATTGTAGGTGGTGCAACGGCCTTGCACACATTATACAATGCAGATCCATCAGATATAGAGATAGGAGATGTAAAAGCAGGTTTAGATGTAGCCAAGTTGGGTGCAAAAGGTGCGGCAAAGATGGGATCTGAAGGTGGTGCTGCGCTTGGCCAGACGCTTGGTAAGGCTGCACCCTGGGTGTCTGTAGCGATGTCTGTCAATACACTTGCTGATAAAAAATCAACAGATACACAAAAAGCAGGGGCATTGATGTCTGCTGCAGGTGCCGTAGCAATGACAAACTTTTGGAATCCTGCAGGTTGGGTAGCAGGGGCGTTGATGGTAGGTGGAACATTGGCATCATTGTTTGGCGGTAAGGCGCAGAAACCGAAGAGAAAAACCAGGGCAGCAACGGGATATAGAGGTGGAAGTGGATACAGTTATGTCTAATGCTATCACATACAAAAATGGTTGTCCCAAAGAAAAGGCATCTTTGTCAATGATTAAAGAATTTGGCAGTAGGGTTAATATGGCTGAATTGAAGGATTTGGAGGATGCTTTAACCAGGGGAAGTGTATTTGCCTGGGAAACAGGGTGGATAGGTTATGAAATAGTAGAGAAAGGTAGTGATCGAATATTCTGGATATTGAGTATATTTAATGACACTAAAGCAGGGATTTATAGTGCCAAGAAACAAGGTAAGTGGTTCTGGAATAAATTCAAAGAATTGGCCAAAGAGAATAAATGCAATAAAATGAAATTTCAAACAAATCGATTTGGGATGACGAAATGGGCAGGGCAGTTTGGATTTAAAATAGAAAAATTTACAATGGAGAGGGATTTATGAAGATTTACACATCTGTTACATTTGAATGGGACCAGGATCAAAGTAAGTATGTAGAGATTGAATCCGAATCATACGAATATGATGGTCAAATGGCATTATGTTTTGGTGGTGGTGATGATGGTGGTTTAACAAGTGGCCAGAAGACTACATTAAATCAGCAAAAAGCGGATGTTAGGGAACGCAAGGGAGATGTGTCAGAGTATTTCCAGGAATTGAATCGTATGTCGCAAAGCGAAAGGAATATGAATACACAATCCAGGATAGATGATTTCCTATCCCAATCTTATCTTTTGGACAAAAAAAGTGATAAAGCAATATCTGGTGGTAAAGGTTTGACTAATTTTGAAACAGAATTTGATACAGAGATGCAGGACGACATTCGGATGGATAAATTCGCCCAGGAAACTTCTAAAGACAAACTTGATTATATGAAAGGCACTATAGAACGGAATAAGGCCAGGTTTGATCAATTAGCATCATTGGAGGATATGATTTATCAAATAGATACAGAATTAAAATCGTAAGGATTCATTATGGCAAACGAAAAAACATTAAACAGATTAGCAAATTATCAAATGGTATCTGATCTTCTTGGTACATACCTTGACTATCATCAGAAGGAAAGAGAAATGATGATGAAGTATGGTGAATCAGGCGACGATACCGAAAGAAGAATCATTAAAGAAGGTGGTGTTAATTATTATGCAGATACAGGTGATAGTGTCCTGGGTTTAGATGTGCCGACAGATGCTGAAGGAAAGAGAGAATTATATCAATGGGAAGATCCTACAAGTGGAAAAGTTAAGACAGGTACTTATGTAGAGGCAGAGGCTGCGGAGGCATTAGGGGCATCTTATTTTAAAATGGGTACATTTAGTCAATCAGGTAGTGGAACAGATGGTGGAGATCCTGACTTATATCAATGGAAAAAGGCTGATGGTACATTTGGACAAGGAACATATAAAGAGGCAAAGGATTCAGGATTCTCATATGTAAAAATGCCAACAGGATTTGCCCAGGATAATAATGCTGCAGGTGAGCAGATATATTCCTGGTATGATACATCTGTCCCAGGTGTGAAGGAATACAAGACAGGTACTTATGATGAGGCGAAAGCAAGTGGTTTCCATTTCGGGAAATTGTCCACTACGCCGCAGCCGAAGGATAGAAAGATATTCCACCAGGGCGGCATTGCATATTACGAAGATACTAAAAAACCTGTATTGGATAATGTCACTAATCTTGGGGCTAAAGGTGACAATAAGGGTGTTAATTTTGATCTGAAGAATGGGAAAATGATGTATTATTCCAAAGATGATCCAACCACTTTAAAAGTAATGGATATTCCTGGATGGTCCCAATCAGCAAGTAAGGTAAATACACAAGTGGTAAAAGATGGTCGTAATTATCGGATAATAAACAAAGACACAGGTGATGTCATACACGAAGGGGCATTCCCAGGTACTGCAGGAACAACACACGCAGACCGAAAACAACAAACGAAAGATAGTATTTCTGATTTTGCAACAATGTATAATATGAAGGATGCTCCAGAGATAGCAGAATTATACAAACTTGTTGATGCTGACGAAGATATAACAGAGAAGGACGAAGAACGGTTTGGGAGTATATTGGACGATATGGTGTCCAGAAAATCTGACCAAGTAAAGGAAACAAGGAAAAATACACAATCAAATTATGGCAAATTTATAAACCAGGGCTTGATGGATAAGTTTGGACCAGGTCAAGGTGGAACTGTTCAGAGTTTCTCTATCCCTGGCGCTGATGTTGATTTCACTATGTCTACCAAGCGAGGTGCAGAATGGGATCCAACCAGGGCGGCAGGTGTCTTGGCAAGGATAAAAGGATTCCAGAAAATAGCAGGTACAAATTTGGGGCAAATAACCCAGGAAGAAGGCGGCGCTCTTATAGCGGATGTCTTTGTTGCAAAGCATACAGATTATGGGAGTGTAAAAGGCGGATATAAATTAAAAGGCAATACAATGACGACAGGAGTTGGTAAAGATAAAAGAGAAACTCAAGTCACGCCAATAGATGATGCCTTTGGTAATAAATACGCATATGGTCCAAATAAAGAATTGTTTTATTATGATGAAGATAATGGTGGTGTGTATAGGAAAGTAAAAGGGAAACACGCACAATACACCATTGAAAATGGTAATATAGTCACGGGCAATCTCTCCAAATGGTATATGGGTGAAGTGGAAAAATATAAGTTTATAGACTAATGCAAAGATTCGGAGTACCACAAACAAAAATAGATAGTGTACTTGCTCCTGGTAAGGAAGAGGAGAAAAAGCAAGGTGTCTTCAGGTTCGGTGTAGATCCTGCTGAACTTAAAACTCCTGTTAATGGCGATGGTGAACAGATCCAAGAAAGCATACCTGGTGAAGGTGCAAGTATTGATACTGTTATAGCGGACCAGGCAGCGCAGCAGACGATAGACCAGGACTATGAGAATAGTAAGATTACTTCGACGCCTGATCAGGATCTCCCCATTACAGAAACGGAGGGTAAAAGTTCGGACCTATCAAATGATCTATTAAATAAGACTCCAGATCAACTGATGGATGATGAGATAAACACATTGACAGATGATGAAGAGTTTAATGTATGGTACCAGGGATGGCAGAATCAGATAAACGAGCATTATAAGAACAGAGATATTAGGGGCGAAGATGGATCCTTATTCCAAATGGGTGGACCAGACAATAAGATGGCTCCATACCCTTCAGAACCTAATAATATGATTAAGGCATATGATTACAAAGCCGCATATAAAGACGGGGTAGAACCTTCCCTACAAAAACATAAAGATGGTAGGCATTTTTGGCATTGGCCAAGCAAGTACAAAGATAAGGATCACCCTAATAGGTATGTAAGTACAGATAGTTATCTAAATGCATACGCACCAGGTATGTTAGGTGATCAGAAGATCCCAACAAAAATTAAGAAAATGTTATATGATATCCACCAGGAAACAGGTGGAAAGATGGATGAAACAGAAAGAAATACTGTGGCCTATAAGTGGTTACAGGCCAATGGAGTAGATCCTAAAACATATGATCCTAATTATAAAGCACCCGTTGGATATAAGACAAGTGAGTATGCTGCTGCGGTCCGTAAATGGCGTCCTGTAAATAGAGATAATACTCTATTGGATGATTATACCCCTGAAATGGAAGAAGAGT
>Ga0208011_1000067_pt1 | contig 49956 bp, 72 predicted proteins | sample 7_EtaG_FD_184080 | JGI IMG/M metagenome (GOLD analysis project Ga0208011, IMG submission 184080) | Marine viral communities from the Subarctic Pacific Ocean - 7_ETSP_OMZ_AT15161 metaG (SPAdes) (version 2) | ecosystem: Environmental > Aquatic > Marine > Oceanic | place: Pacific Ocean | collected...
TACCGCTAAAAAACACCCCCCCCTCCCAGCTCGCCATACTCAGCATGTTCAAATGTATAGGGAATAAAAGTACAGCTCGTCGATACCCCCCGGTACAGGGTAGACGCGCGTCCGCCCAGCTGCGCTAAGTCAGAGGACAAAAGCCAGTGACTTTAACAGTGGGCCGATTCTGGCTTTCCTGTATGATTTCAACTACTTACCTACAACTAGGCCCTAGCCTAGGCCCTGACATGGTAGCCTAAACGCTAGACTGCGCTGTCCAGGCCGAGCAGTACCCCATCCACTAAGCTGAATGCACGACTGCTCTACAATTCCCTTACAGGGAAATCGATATAGGGGAAAATCTACCCCTACCCAAAAGGCACACTGCTCTGCATAGTCCGGCCTGGATGCTGTACTGCTCTGGGTTGCTGTCCGCGTTTATAATCAAATCAAAAATGCAGAGCAGTACAACGGTCTTGAAACTATCTACTCATCCTGTCCCCTGCAGGGGTGAATGTGTGTATTCTCTCTGTGTGCCTGTCAATTAATCGACGTTCCTAGCGGGACCGAAGTTAGGCGGCAGCGCTCTTTGACAATTCAAAACAGAAAAGACTGTTAGTAGCAATTACTAACTGAGAGGGAGCGTAGACACTTCGCAGACCTGTAGAATCCGGGCTAATCATAGGGTCGATTAATCGACAGCCTTGGCGGATTCAATGGTAGTGGACAGCGCGTTCCTTCTAATCTCGGCAGACAAGACATATCAGCGAAAGAAACGTTACGGCGTATCGCTTTCGAGTCTAGAATCATTCAGGCGAATAGGACGCTAGTCCGGTCCCCTTGGGGGCAGTAGTCGATTCGAGGCCCTTGTCACTGGAATAGGTGACCTTGTAAGCGCGGAAGCAGTCAGATCTACTGGGGCGAAGGCCCTACAATAAAGAGTCCCCGTTACCATGTAACGTAGTAAGCAACGGGGACTGCTAGCAGCCTTCCTAGACCGGCAACGGATTACAACTAGGAAGGCGTGACGGTGCGTTAGTGCTGTCGGCGGTAATTGCCACGCGAGGCAATGCGGGCGGATTGATTATCCCCCCGGAAGTGATAAGCAATTTTTCCAGTCTTTTACCTGCTATCGGTCGTCAGTCCTTCGGGACTGGCGGTCGTTAGCGGTCTCCATCCTTTGCACTAAGTGTATCGGATTTCTGCCCGTTCCATTGTGGAGCTGGCTAACTGTCGATTAATCGACACTATTGGAGAGAGTAAAAATGGCTGCTAAGGAAAATAATCGAACGATTAATAAGATTGAGACTACTGCGCAGGTTGTCAACGGCCTTCAAACCGTCGCTGATAACCACGGCGTTGACGCTGACATTCTGGTCGCGAACGGTCGCAACCGACGGCACACCTTGACTCCGGTTATCGTGCATGCCCGAGGGACTACCGGCGCATCGGAGTGGGAGGGTCGTGGAGCCTCTGGCCGACGTGGCGTGATTATCGTCGCGTCGCAGGTGCTCCGGCAGTACAACGTGACTGAGATTGATGCTTTGATTCAGGCTGCCGGCATTGTGCTCGGCATACTTGAATCGGGTGATGAGGAAGCTATCAAGGCTCTCAACCACCTAGCCAAGGGCAATATGCCCAAGGGTCCAAAAGGTATCTCGCCTCTGTTGGCCGACAACGGTCTCCGGTTCGCGAGTGCTGATAAGGCTCGCGGCCTGGACGCAGGTAGCCAACGTGACAACCTTCGATTCGCGAACATCGGCAAGGTGGACGCGAAGTGCGGGGCCATCATCGAGGCTATCAAGTCTAGCTACCACGGTTGCACTGAAGTCGATAAGGACGGGAACGAGCTTTCCGCTCTCGATGTTAACGCAGCCGACGCCGCTGCTGCAGCTGAGCGTGAGGCCAGGCGTCTCGCGAACGAGGCTCTGGCCGCTGAGTACAAGGCCAAGGGCTTGGTCAAGGTGAACGGTATGTGGATGGCAGCATCCCACGCCAAGATCCTTGCTCCCATGTTCAAGGAGAAGGTTGACAAGGACGCGCTGAGCGAGTTGAAGGCTTACCAGCGCGGTCTGGTGCTCAGCCAGTACGTCACTGCCAAGGTCAAGGCCGCCACCGTGCGCGCTGAGGCCAAGGCCGAGACTGCAACCGCCAAGGTCGCTTAGTCTGTAATTAGGGGCGGACTGTCGATTAATCGACAGTCCGCCAGGAAGGAATGAACCCGATGCTTTTAGTGCAACGGATGGAGATGAGGATTGGAAAATAGGTGCTCTTCTCACTTGAACCCATGACTGCCAACTGGCAGAGAAGGAAGTGAGATGAGGATTGTATTGGGAAGAGTGGTCATAGTGGATGGGGCCGCGTTCGAACCATCGGCAACCGAGGATCAACTGTTGACCATCTGTCGAGAGGTGTCCTCCGCCGCCAGTGGGCGAGGCTATCGACTGGGCGCGATCAACGCCGTTGCTCAGGTCGTGGACGCGGACTCCCGCGAGGCGTCGTTCGAACTATCGGCAACCGTAGCGGACATGCTTGTTCGCTGGAGTGGTGCGCGCAAGGCGTCCCCGCTCCCGGTGTTCGTCCGAGAGTTGATCAATCAGTGGAAGTGAGACCGCGAATCCGTGGGCTGTAAGGCTCATGGGTTCAAGTGAGCGGAGCGCCGACTTGAGAGGGGTGAGCGCCCCAGCTCCTGGCTGAACCATCGCCCAAGACTACGTGCGAGCGGGGAGCTCCGCCCGCCTGGAGGGGAACCTCCAAGCTGAGGGGGAATCCCCCTAAACGGACTCGAGATCCCCCCAAGGGGGTAGTCCGTCTTGAGACACCAAGTGTCGATTAATCGACAGTTTGTATGTGTCGATTAATCGACAGTTTGATTCGTTGAACTGTCGATTAATCAACAGATTCATACCTGAGCAATCAAGTGAGGGTGTTGAGAGGAGAGAGTGACATGGGAAATAGGTTTGAAGATCGACCTGAAAACAAGGTCGGGTTTGCGTGGGGCGGGCAACTGTCCGAGGCGTTGGCACTTGCTGACGTGTCGTCGTTGAGCGGCTCACGCAAGCGACATTCGTCGTCCAGGCCGCGCCTCAAGAGGAGCGAAACGACGACGAGAATCGAGACGACTCGGGTCACAAGCCCGGACGGATCGACGGTGTTGCGTGAGCGAATGGTCACCATCCAGCTTGTTCACACGAACAAGACGGACGAGATCGAGAGGCTCACCGCTAACGGATGGGCCTTCCCCGATTCTGAGGAAGTGGTGACTGTCGATTAATCAACGGTTGAGTGGACAGAACACAGCCCACAAGCAGCTGGCCTATGCGTCATCTGTTTGTGGGCTGACTTGTGTTCATTCCGAATACAGGAAGGAGGTCGCCATGACATTGGCGCAAGAACTTTTTCGTCGATTCAGCAACAGGCTTGAGATCGGAGAGCGTTGGTTTCTAAAGGCCAAGGGCTACCGTGAGTCAGGCAATTATGTGGACGCTGACAACGCTCTTCATCGAGCCAACAAGTCCCTTGAAATTGCCGAGAGGGCTGCGGCTGATCTTCAAGCGCTTTATGAAGCGGCACTGCCATGACACTGGCACAAGCGAATGCGCTGATACGAGAGAGTGTGCGAGAGCAACTCTCAGTATGGCGCCTCCGAGAGGACTACCCGCCATACATCAAGACCGACTCTGACCACGATCCTGTGCCGACAGAGGAGGACACCAACAACAAGCCCAGCGATGGGCAGAGAGGAGGATGAGATGAAGAAAAGAATGAGCGGGTCGTTCGACCTTGACTACCTCGTCGAGAACCTTGGCTACGTCGACCAGTTCGGTCGGGTCACTGAACTGGGCTGGTGGGAGTTGGAGTTGGTGTCTGAGATGGACAGCCTTGAGCGGGTTAGTGATCAGGTTCACATCTTTCATGGCTGCCGCTGCCTTCGATTTCGCAGCGACATCTACGTCAAGCAGGACTGGACTCTCTTGGAGGTACGCAAGGAACTCGAGGCCACGTCCAAGGAGATTCTCTGCGAACTGAGAAAGAGGCACTTGGTCGCTTACGCAACAACCAAGCCCAGCACTGGGCGGAACTAGGAGGATGAGATGAGTGAACGAAGAGTCGGCCTTTCCCTTTCCTTTTGTATCAAGGCGATCATTGCCGGCGATGTTCAGGAGGACCTTGTTGACAAGATCGTATCCGGCACTCGCTGCACCAGCGAAGAGGACTGGGCGGAGTTGCTCAAGACTTATCGCGACGTTTACTGGAGAAAGAATCCGGACGAGGGGGAGGCTGTCTTCCGGCGGTTCCTCCAGGCAGGAAAGATCGAGCAACCCCGCCTGAATAACAACGAGGGGCACAGCATAGCCAACGGGTACTGGATCGACAGTCCCTCTGTGGCACCCACAACCAGTGAGGAGGATGATCGATGAAAACAGAAAGAGTCGTCCAGCGGAAGGTATGGCGACTTAGAGAAGAGCACAGCGTCGCCGAGCGGCAGGTTGCCGAGGCAAAGCGCCAGCGAAGCCTACTGAAAGACAAGTTGAGCAACGCTGAGTACATGCTCTACCAGATTCGGTTCAACGGCATTACTTGCGATGCCGATGAGTGCTCGACCCGGATGCTTCGCTTCGAAGCTATTGAAATCGACAACGAGTTCTTTTGCGAAGACCATGATTCCGGGGCAATTCCGCCCCAACCAACTGTCGATTAATCGACGGGAGGAGAGTGAGGATGAGAGATTCGATTGAAGCTCAGCGCTGCAAGGACTGTGGCACTGAGTTCTATCTGTCGCCGGAAGAGGATGTCTGCATTGACTGCATCGTTGGCTCGATGGCGACTGAGTACAGCGGTGGGTACACAACGATCACGCTGAGCAACGACACCTGGAGGACACTCGAGAACTTCCTGCTCTACCACTTGGAGCCGATGCCTACATGGCACGAGCCAGACGGGGAGGAACTCGCCGCAATGGGCAGGCTCCGCAAGATTCTGACTTCAATGTTAACGAGGCCCAGCACTGGGCAGAAAGGAGAGAGAGGTGAGTCCTTACCGATTTGAGAAGGCTATTGATTTCAACAGAGGGGTTCTGAGTGACTGCTCGCAGGCATTCATGATCCAGGCCGACAGTCCGAAGGAGGCGGCGACTAGGGGGCTCATGCTCTTAGCCGAGAGGGGATGGGACCCGTGGTCGCACCCTCTCTTAAGTGAATGCCTAGTGCGGTGTATGGGTACGGGAGCCAAGAGCTTCTTCATGCTCAAAGACGTGCTCCCCCCGAAAGGAGAGTGAGATGAATAAGTACACAATCACCATGCTGGTCAGCAAGGAGGGCGGGACGCATGTGGTCGGAGCTGTGCCTGAAAGGACAGTGATGGCTAGGAACTATACGGAGGCGGTCGAGATGGTCTCGGAACTCGTCGAGAAGGATGGGTGGAAGGCTGAGAAGCCTCTCTTCGCCAGGAAACACAAGAAGGAGAAGGAAGGAGAGTGAGATGGGATTCTTTTCATGGGACTGCAGGGAGTGTGGTCACCCGATGCTGTCTGAGTACGCAACGAACCACATCAACAACTGGATGCGGGATGTTGTTGTCGTTGAGCACGACGGGAACATCGTCAAGGGTGAGTGCGACGGGTACGGCAGAGTCTTCTTCAGCGGCGGTTGGGAAGACCATGAGCTCAAGTACGGCCCTTGGGAGGACAACAACACATGCCTGAACGAGCCTGGCTGCTGGCACAAGGCGTGCTGGGAGCTGGCCGACAAGCCAACCGACTACGAGCCATCAGCCATGTCTGCAGATCAGGGGTACTTCTTTAAAGATGAGCATGACATGGAACAACCAACGAAGGAGGAAGCATGAGCGAGAACGAACAAACCTGGACTCTCAGGGGCCTCCTGAGAGTCATGGAAGGAGGAAGCATGAGTGAGAACGAACTAGACAGCCTGATGCGACAGGCAGACATAGCCAACCAGGAAGCCAGAGAAAGGGGAAGCATGAGCAAGCACACACCTGGACCGTGGAGTGCTGAGTTATTTGAAGGCGAGAGTGTCGGCTGGATAGATGGCTTAGATCCATGCCACTACTTACTGAACAAAGAGGGCGAGCGGTTTGCATTGGTATCAACACCGACCAACCCAGAAACCCTCGTCTCAGGCTCCGACATCAGACTCATAGCCGCTGCGCCTGAGACAAAGAGGCAGCGGGATGAATTGTTGGAGGCGCTTGAGTTTGTGCGGAGCGAACTGTCCAGCGAGTGTGGTGATCGTGGAGAGGAGCACGGCCTGAGGTCCGCCCTGATGGGCATAATCCGAGCGATTGACGAGGCAATCGCGAACGCAACCAAGGAGGAAGCATGAGCAAGGAAATCGTGAGCGTAAGCGAAACGATATACGGGTTCTCCCACTACTACACAGTCTTCTATGAGGACGGTAGCTGGGAGCACATCTTTTACTACAGGGCAGAGTTTGAGCCCTTTATTGAGGAAGGAAAGTGAAATGAAAGAAGGAAAGTATCTAACGACAAAGAGGCCTAGCGCCTTAGCTGATGACCATGTGTTCCCAGCCGACTGGCTGCCTGTAGCCAAGGCGATCCACAGGATTGCGGGCCACAAAGGAACACGCCCTTCGCTGCAGTACGCAGCAATTGAGTACCACGACGAGGTGTCGTTCTTGATTGGGACGGACGGTCACTGCGCCATTGTTGCGGAGTTGCCGCCAGTTGAGGGGCTGTCTGGGGAAGCCTTTGTCTCGGCAAACTCCCTAGCCTCATGGATTAAGGCAAAGGGAAAGGCGGCTGATGTCCTTGAGTGGGAGGAACCAGTGTTCCCAGATGTGCGGGCCCCCTTTCCAGGGAGCAGGGCAGCTCAGGACGAGGAGGATGTTGGGCTCAACATCGCACTCGTTCACCGGGTGATGACTGCAATTCGAGATGTTCGCGTGACAGGGAAGGGTTCGGAGAAGGCGTACCAACAGTCCGCCTGGAGAGTCTCCACGAAGTTCGACCCCATCCACTTGAGAGCTGAGGGCAGGACTCTGAATGGGTCAGAGGTTCTGCTTCAAGTGCTGATTATGCCGATGAGGCTCAGCTAACCGCCCAGAGATGGGCATGGAAGGAGAGAGAGATGTTTGGATTAGTACCACTGATGCCGGCGTATGGCCGGGACTATAAGGAGTTGGAGGAGGCGCAGGCTGACTTCGACAAGAACAAGGACTTCCGGACCCCGAGCGGTCCGTACACCAACAAGTCCGACCTCGAGAGGATGTACCCGGACATGGAAGATATTCGGGTTCGCTTCGACAGGCTAACCGATACGGGGATGCTCCGTATCAAGGAAGGAGAGAGTGATGTTTAAGACCAAGAAAGAGCGAGTCGATCACTGGAACAACTACGGAAAGAAGCACCTCGTTGGAAGGACGATCAAGGGTGTGCGCTGGCTTTCGGAGGAAGAGAGCGCGGACATGGGCTGGTATAGCCGGCCAATCGTCATCCACCTGGACGACGGGAGCATGATCTTCCCATCGCAGGACGACGAGGGCAACGACGGAGGCACCCTGCGCGGTCAAGGCCCCAAGGGGGAGAGCCTAGTCTTCCCTGTGAACGGAGGCTGACATGGTTACGTTCAACTTTTACACAGACCCTGGACATGGGTGGCTCGAGGTTCCCAAGCACCTGCTTGTTGAGCTGAGAATCCAATGGGACATCTCGTCCTACTCGTACATGAAAGGCCACCTCGCCTACCTCGAGGAGGACTCCGATGCAGGGAGGTTCCTCCAGGCGTACAAGGCGAAGTACGAACGAAGCCCCTCGATTGAGGAGCACTACAAGGAGGTAACACCGATCCGCAACTACGAGCACTACCAAGCTGGTAGTGGCGGCGGAGATGAGACAGCGCACATCCGCGCATCAATGGCCTAAGGGCCGGAAGGAGAGAGACGATGGGCTATCACATGTCACAAAACGACTGCGATTTCTTCATGAAGAAGGAGGACAAGGCAGCTGCACTCAAGGCAATCCAAGCGCTCGACCCAGACAATGGGCGTGGCGGCAGTTACGAGCCAGGAGGCAAGAGACAGAGTTGGTTCTCTTGGATAGACACCGATGAATACAAGAACGCAACGACGCTCGAGGAAGCAGTGGTTGCATGGAGATGGGAGTTGCAGGGGGCTGTTGGTGGAGACGTTACCTCCATCTACTTCGATGGAGAGAAGCTCGGTGACGACGAGCACCTCTTTAGGGCCATCGCCCCGTTCGTTCGGGATGGCTCATGGATTGAGATTGAAGGAGAGGATGAGCGATGGCGCTGGTGCTTTCACGGCGGCGAGCTCCACACAATCACACCGACTGTGATTTGGCCTGAAGTGGGCCAGGAAGGAGAAGGTAATGACCAAACAACTTGAAGGGCTTGAGATGCCCGAGGGTCTGTGCCACTGCGGGAAGGCAGCAGCACAGACAATCATAAACCTACTGAAGAAGGAGGACTCAACTTACACCGGAGGATGTCGGGCCTTCTACTCCCCAAAGGAGTGGGCAGATAGGGGCGAACTGTATGGCCTTGGGTCAGTGCTGATCGTGGTCTACGACGGCGGAGAGGTCGGCCCATACTTCTCGCTTGACCACAGTTACCCGACCTACGCCCAGCACACCAAGATGTTCAAGGCTCTCGACAAGGCGGGCTTCTACCCCGAGGAGGCCTGTACCTGGTACGCCGCTGTGCATGCAAAGGAGGAAGTATGATCGACAAAGCTAACAACGAACCAGTCGAGATAAATATCCGTATTGGGCGAGGCTACCACCCGAAGGGGGTGCCCAAGGTGGGTTCTAACCAAGCATGGATTGTCATAGAAACCCAGGACATCCTGTGGTCACACTCTCAGATTGACGAGGGGGAGTGGGAGTCGGTCATGGGCCACCCCCTGGACCCCCACCTGACTGCCGTTGCTGAACGGTGGCTCTCCGAATACGACGAGGGGGAAGCATGAGCAACCTATCCCCTGACTGGGGCAACCACTACGGCACCTGCATGGGCTGCGGAGGGAATTACCACGCTAGCGGTACGGAGCAGTGTGACTGTGAAGAGTGTGAGAGATGTGAGGAGATAACAGCGCCTGACAGCCTAGACGAGAAAGGAATATGTGACACCTGTTGGAAGGACTTCGGGACGTGCTGTCCTGGATGTAAGGAATGGACGCTCGATGCGAGCATGGAAGATGGGGCTTGCCCCAATTGCACTAACACTTTGGAAGGAGAAAGCGATGGGGATCGAAAACGAGAGAGTGCGTGAAGGAATCAGGTCAATCGGCTTGGACCCGGATGACGCGGACCTGAGGGACCGGCTGAGGTACACGAAGACAGGAAGGCTTCGCCAATTATTTGGCAAGAACTTCAAGTGCATGAAGGGTGAGGGCCAAGGGGTCTGGACTGCGGTGATGCACCTGTCGCCAGCAATCGAGTCTGGGTTCAACACCTGTCCGTTTGCTACCAGCTGCGCCAACGTCTGCATCAAGACGACTGGTCGGCTGGTGACGAACGTGGCGAGGACTGCTCGAGTGAGCAAGACGCTGTTCTATCACCTCTTCCGAGAGGACTTCATGGAGCAGCTCAGGATGGAACTCCACCAGCACATGTATTTGGCGAAGATCAAGGGCATGAAGCCTGCGGTCAGGCTGAACGGTACGAGTGACGTCCTGTGGGAGAGGTCCGGAGTCATCGACGAGTTCCAGGACATCTACTGGTACGACTACACGAAGGTGCCTCTTGAGAAGCGGAGTCCTCCGCCGAACTACCACCTGACGTTCAGTCTCAGCGAGGGCCCGGAGTCTATGGGGAGGGCGGTGCGCTACCTCGAGGCGGGGCACAACGCTGCTGTTGTAGTGCAGACAGCGGCAGGCATGACAAGGACGACTGCGAAGGAGGCGTCCAGGCAGATTGTCGAGGCGGGTGTGTGGAAGGGGTTCCCCGTTGTCTCTGGCGACGAGGACGACATTCGGTTCTGGGATCCACCAGGGCACTGGGTGGTTCTGTATGCCAAGGGTCCTGCCACAAAGGACACAACAGGGTTCGTTCAAAGGGTGGCTTTGAGCGATCTATTAACAGAACAAAGGGTTGACAAGACACAACCCTTTGTTGCATAATGATGGCAGTTAATTGTCAACTGAAAGGAGAGAGAAATGGGAGCTGACGTTTTCTTTACAAATTGGAGTGCTGAGACCGCGAAGGACGCCTTTAGAGAGGCTACTGAACAGGCTAGGTATGACTTCGGTCACGCCGGCTATTCGGGAACCATCGCAGAGAAGTATGGGTTCGTTGTGATCCCATTGCCCGAGGGAGAGAAGGCGGAGGCCTTCGCTGGCGGACTGATCGATGAGCAGGACGAACGAGTCGACGATAAGTGGGGTCCTGCCGGATGTATTCACATTGAAACTGACAGCGAATCAGGGATGAAGGAGTTCCTGTTCTTTGGTTGGGCATCGAGCTAGTGCCGGCGACCGAGATTATTGGAAGGTTTGATGAGTTGTCTCCGCTAGAGGTTCAGTGCTTCTTGTCGGAGGGTTTTTATGTGACCTACGAAACGGGGGGCAGGGTTGTATTCATCTTCTGCCCAGGAATGCCCGAGGCGCAGGTTTTTCGCCACGTCAAGAAGCTTGATGGTGGCAAGTTCGCTGTCCGCAAAAGAGCGGCAGCATAGGAAGGAGAGAGAGATGGCAATGCAAAGGTTTGACAAGAAGAATGTTCAAGAGGTTTTGGACGCTTGCAAGGAGGCGCTTGAGCTCGTGGCCGAGGAGTACGGGGTGGTGCTGCAGCGGAAGCACTGCACCTACCAGTACAACGAGGTTCCGATAGCGTTCAAGCTCATCATCCCCGAGAGGGCTGATGATGGCAGCGCAGTTGCTCCCGAGGAGACGGAGTTCCGCAAGTACGCTAGTCGGTTTGGTCTTGATCCAAACTTCTACGGCGAGATGTTCAAGACATACGGCGGGGTCTACCGAGTTTCTGGCATCAAGCCAAAGAGCAGGAAGTACCCCGTGCTTGGAGAGAGGGTCACTGACGGGAAGGTCTTTAAGTTCCAGGCACAAGTTGTTTTGGATGGGATAGGTCGGAAGGAGGGAGCATGAGCAAGAAGAAGGAGTCCAAGAGCGTCTATCTCGCCCAACTAAACGTCTTCAACTACGATCTGACCGTCGTTGGCGAGACAGAGGAAGAGTGCGTCAAGGCGATGCGGAAGGAGTACCTCGCAGCGCGTAAGCGGCGTGGCGGGTATCCCAGAAACGACCAAGGCGAGCCCAGGACATTCCCCGACTACGCGGAGTATGCGGGGATGTCCGTAACAAAGATGCCACTCGGCCATGTCGAGTGGCTCTAGGAAGGAGAGTGACATGGAGGTTCAGGACCAACCAACGGAAGAGATGTTGAGTGGATGGAGGGAGCGCATAGAGGACACCGACAGGGAGCGGGTCCTTAGAATGGACAAGGCTGACTGGCTTGACGCTGCTGTCGAGTATGCAGTTGAACTCGGACTCAGCCTTGGGTTGACGATTGAAGAGGCGTCCGCCTGGGCGGACAGACCAGAACTATTTGGCTCACTGCTGGACGTAGTGGGCTGGTGGACATTCCACCAGGAAGGAGAGTGAGATGGATTACTTAATGCTCGCGAAGAAGTTGATCGCCAATCAGATTAGGTTTGCCGATGAGAACGCTCAGTCGGTTGATATGGAGATTGAGGACCTTGAGGTGCGGCTGGCAAACGGCAGCGATCTCCATAGGAGGGAGAGGGACGAGATTGACAGTCGACTGAGTGTCTTAACCCTAAGGAGTTTCTACTGCCGGGGGCGGTCTGAGTCTATCTCCAAGGCGATGGAGATAGTCGAGTCCGCCCTTGTCGCTAGAGCCAGCGAAGAGAGGCGCACAAGCAGCGATGTGCTTGAAGCAATTGAATGGGCTAGGGAGGCTGGCTGGTCTCCAAGCGATGAGGAAGGAGATAGGGCATGAAAACACTTGAACTGTTTGCTGGGGCAGGGGGCATGGCCCTTGGCTTTGGGTCAGAGGGCTTTGAACACGCAGCCCTAGTGGAGATTGATGAGAAGGCATGCAACACCCTGCGAGCTGCGTTCGGAGAGAAGCATGTAATCCAGGGAGACCTGTCTACGATGGACTTCTCTCCCTGGAAGGGCGTTGACGTGCTGACTGGCGGACCTCCCTGCCAGCCATACTCCAACGCAGGGAAGAAGGCCGGGAGGAAGGACGTTCGGGATGGGTTCCCTTGGTTCATACGAGCCATCAAGGAGACTGACCCTCGATACTTCCTGGCGGAGAATGTAGCCGGCTTTGCACAGAAGAGGCACGTCGGCTACCGAGAGGAGATCCTCAAGGAGATGAAGAGCCTTGGGTATGGGGTGAAGTGGGAGCTCCTCAACTGTGCCGATTACGGCGTCCCACAGGCACGTAGAAGGGTTTTCATCATGGGATGGAGGCTAGACCAGCCCGAGCCGTCCTGGCCCTCTAAGACGCACTACGACCCGCGTAAGGCGCCTGGACTCTTTGACGGGGGCGTCCCGTGGGTAACCGCTGGTTCCGCCATTGGCATAAACGGGATGGGTTTCCACCTTGAGACCCTTGGCGGCAACCCAACAAAGAGAGACATGGCCGGTGAAGGGACTGGCTCAAGGCGGAAGGGCGAACCACCATGGACGGACGGTTCAGCTCATACCGTCAAGGGCGATGGCTGGTCTCACCAGTGCCGGCTTGTATCGGAGGTCACCCTAAGAAGACCCGCGCCTAGCGTTGACGAGGAGTGGAAGCGAAAGCACCCGCCGACCAAGATGGACTCTGCTGCAGGGACTGTCCTGGCGAGGCACCACTGCTGCAGCATCAACCTAGTAGACATCCCTGAGAACGTACTTGAGTGGATGGAGTCGGCCGCGCTGACCGTTCACACCGACCCAAGGCTAGGGGCTCGGGGACATCACGACCCGAAGAAGTCATGCTCTCAACTGATGACGTTCCGGGCGCCGTGGCAGTGGAGAGCTGCATGGCAGAGCTTTCCTGCCGACTGGCCTTGGCAGGGGAGCCGCACTGCGGTGGATAAACAAATTGGAAACGCCGTTCCGCCGCTGATGGCGAAGCGGCTGGCAGAACAAATTGCGAAAGCAGGAGGACAGTAAGATGGCAAGAAGTAGAACGATCCCCGACGAACAAAAGGACCAGTTCTTAAGAGATTATGGCGAGGTAGGCAGCGCGGCTGCTTTAGCAGAGAAGTGGTCTATCTCGTACCAGACAGCGCTGTCCTACCTGAAGCGGTTCGGCGTACAGCTTCGGGTAGGGGCAAAGCCAAACGAAAACTACCACCCAAAGCTAGGCATATGGACAGATGTTCGTGTGGCAAAAGACCTTGGCATAACGCAACAATCCGTTGCCGAGGCAAGGGCAAGGCGAGGTATCGAGTCCCCTATGGCAAGGGCGCTTAGGATCATGGAGGAGGGTTGATGAGCGAATACAGAAACTACAAAGGGGTGCTGAGCGTCAGCATCGACAGGGAAACCGAGGACTTGCTGAACAGGCTGAAGAAGGCGGGGCTGAGAATCAACGTCTCAAGGGTCTGCAGAGACGCGATAAAGCGAGCCGCCCTCGACACGTTCCCCACAGCCCCAAGCGGTGAAGCGATCATAAGCATGGTCTTTCTGGGCGAGAAGGGGGTGGCGCGATGAGGTACTCAGTAGTTCGCTGCGACGAGTGTGGCAGAGACGAGTGGCTTATCTTCCCGAAGCGTTACCCTGACGGGTGGCAGAGAAAGCCTGTGAACGAGAGCGAGACTTGGGACCTGTGCGAACGCTGCACAGACCTGGCTCTAGCAAAAGAGAGTGCCAGGACGGTAGGAGAGAAGAACCGAGAGACGGTGGCTAACCTCCTTAAGTCCTGGCCTAGGCTCAACGACCAAGAGCTCGCTATCGAAGCGCTTCGCTGGGGCATACAAATCTCAGGCGAGACTGTGCGCCGGCACAGGATAGCTCTCGGAATACCGAGGGCTAGTGTTCGGGGGCGCGGCCTTGCCGAGGAGGTGACCCTTCGCCCCATTGATGCGTAGGGTCCTTAAACCAACCGGAGCCGGGTGACCAGAAAGACATGCCGGTTCCGGTTGGGCCGTGCCTATTGGCTCTGACGATCAGCTCAACCTGAGAAGGTCTTGGGAAGCGCTCGTTGTAGTAGACCTCTCGATACACAAACACAACAGCGTCAGCGTCCTGCTCGACACGTCCTGAGCCGCGAATGTCGCTCATCAAAGGACGCTTGTCAGTTCGGTCCTCGCACTTCCTGTTCACCTGAACGAGAAGAAGGATGGGTATCTCGAGTTCCTCAGCGAGGCCCTTGAAGGTCTTGCTGGCCCTACCAATCTCTTCCTCCTCTGAGCGAGCTCCGTCCATCTCAAGCAACTGCAGGTAGTCGACCGCAGCTGCTCCGATGTCGAACTTCCTTTTGGCTTGCCTGATGCTGGCGCAGACCTTGCGAACCGTTCGGGCCTTGTAGTCAAACATTAGGGGCACACCCTGCCATCCCTTGATGGTCTCCTCGAACCCAAGGGCGAACTTTGTGGAGTCCCTTGTCCGGATGTCCATGGTTGAGCTCAGTATCCTTCTGGCTAGAGCGTCTTTGCCCATCTCAGCTGAGCAGAACAATGCCGGCCCGCTCTTCCTCGCTATGTTTGCCATAAGAGAGACGGCGAGTTGGGTCTTACCCATCTTCGGCCTTCCCCCGATAACAATGAGGTGCCCTGGGCCCGCGAGGACAAAGCGGTCGAGGGCAAACAGGTCCCACTTGAGCTCTGTGTCCTTTGACTCTCCCGAGAGAACCATGGCGCGCTTGTTAGACCATTCCCTGATGATGTCTTCTACCGACTCGGGCTTTTCTTGAATGCCCATGTCTTTAGACGACTCGTTGAGTGCATTCTCCATGATTACCTGAAGGTGGTCTGCCCGATGCTCATCGTCGGCTGCCGCCTGGAGGACTTCTTTCGCGGCAAGCACCATGCGAGCCCTCCTGTTTGCTTCAAGGATGTTCTCCACGTACTGAGGGAGCAAGGCTAGTGACCCGCAAGAACTACTAAGGCTGGTTAGGAACGACAGCCCTCCGCAAGACTTAACGTCCCTTGGGTACCGCTCCGCTATAAAGCCCACCTCTGGGGGCCTGCCAGAGTCAACCTCAGCTGAGACCAATTCCCACACCTTGCGGTGGCTTGGTATGGAGAAGTGTTCTGCTGTTATTCCCAGCCCAACCGCTTCGTGAACTGCGTCACTTCCTGCGATGAACACTGCCCCCAGCACAGCTCTCTCTGAATGCTCCGAACTACCAATACTCACATCGACTCCCTTGATACCAACCAATTGATTACTTTTGCTTCTACTTCTGGCGACGGCTGAGCAAGTCCATACTCACCCATGTAGTGGATTAGCGAGCCTGGAGACATCTCGGCTCCGTACTGCTTCGCTTCGTCCCTATACCGAAGCGCTGCTTTCGCGTTGTGTTCGAGCCATCCCTCTAGGGAGGAGGCCATTCCTGCCCATTCAAGGGCGGATTCAATCCTTCCTGGCAGCTTCGTCGACGCCAGGATGTTGTTCAGTTTGTCGTGCCCTTTGCTTCTTTGGAACGAGTAAGCCTGGGACTCCTTAGCCCAGCGCACAGTCAGGCAAAGGTCGTCTGTGGAGTGTTCCTCTAAGGCCTTCTCGATGAGGACGCGCCAGCTTTCTGTTGGCTCTGTCCTGCTTCTAGGGTGATACCTCCTGTACATGTTCCAGACTCTGGAGATTGGATCTCCTGCCTCTAGTACAGACTTATTGTTCTTCCCTACCTCCATACCTCCCTCTTCCCCTTTCCCATTTCCATCCTTCCCATTTCCATACCTCCATACTTCCAAGGGTGATTTTGTTGAACATGGTGTCAGACTTTGTTCGACATCGTGTTCAACAAAAGTTGTCAAAGTTTTTTCTGCAGGCTCAGGGGCCGTTGAGGGTTTTTCAGAATTAGGAACTCTCTGGTGCTTGGTGAAGTTCAGCACATCCACGTAGAGCTTCTCTCCAGCACGGTAGACCTGAACGCATCCAATGCCCCGAAGCTCCTCTGCCAGTTCATGGACAGATAGTTCTGGCTCATATGGGAAGGCGTGTGCATGTACCTGCATAGGAAGCCAGCGGAACCTTCCCTTTCTATCCGCCAACTGCAGCATCGCTACGAAGAGGAGACGTGCATGTGGAGAACACGATGCCAGTCCCTCGTGGTGAAACAACTCAGGTTTCACCGACCTGATTCTTGCCATAACTTCCCCCTAGCCGGGACGAGTACTGTCCCGCCTGTGTGGTGAACTAATTCCCTGCCGACCGGACGGTAGCGAGCTCCTCGCCAGTCAACCAGTCATCTGTCTTAACGAGGCCTCCAGTGGCCTCTTCAATAACTCGAGCCGCCGCTAAGCCTGGGCGACGGTTCCCCTGCAACCAGGAGTCGAGCGTTGGCAGGCCCACCGAAAGCCTTTCAGCGGCCTGTTTTCTGTTTATTCCTTCGCGGCTTTGCCACTCGCGAAGGAGCCTTGTTCCATTGAGATTCATGACGTTCATTCACACCTCCAAAGAAGGGAGCATACATACCTTACTAATGTATTACAACCAGTTGACCTAATTATTCTGCACATGTATTATCTTGACGGCTCTCTAGGAAGGAGACCCGCCATGAAAGAGGCGATTTGTTGCGAGTTTTGTGATCACACAGCGGTGTCCATTCGCCTGAATGGAACCTTTACCTGCGAATACTGCGGGGCTGATCACCTGCTCGCTGAAGGATGGGAGAGTTTGTATGACAAAGAGAGCAATCACGCAATCGGAAATGGTTACGTTCAGCCGGTGCGAGCAGCTGCACAGGTTCAAGTACCTAGAGTTGCTGCGCCCCATGATTCAGGGAGCAAACCTGGAGATGGGAACAGCAATCCACCTGGGCCTAGAAAGGAAGAGTCCAGAGGCGGCGAGCAACCACATCGAGGAGAACTCAAAGGCGCTTATTCTTCGTGAAGACGTGGAACGGGCTCAGGTCTCGGCAGGAATCGCTGAGATCATGGTTCGTGGGGCGCTTGAGAGGTGGAGCGACTGGCCCGATCAGGCAGAGGTTAAGTTTCACCTACCATTCAGGAACCCAGCAACGGGGAGGTCGTCGAGGACCCACGCCTACTCAGGGATGATGGATGGGCTGAGTCACGATGCAGTGTGGGAGTACAAGAGCTCAAGCCGGGTAGACGCAAGCTACATAGACAGGCTTGATGTCGACTTCCAAATATCTGCGTACCTCGAGGCAGCGTCCATAAGGAACAAGAGGTACATCAGGAAGATGATTTACCGAATCCTGCGCAAGCCAACCATGAAGCGCAGGAAGGGAGACACCGTAGAGGACTACATCAAGAGGATGGAGGAGGACTACGCCAAGAGGCCTGAGTTCTATTACTTCCAGGAGATCGTCACTAGAACAGAGGCCGAGATGGACCTCTGGAGAAGGGAGGCTTGGGAGATCCACAAGAGGATTCTCTACACCGAGAATGGCGGACTACCTGTTCGCAACACTGAGAGCTGTGTGGGCAGGTTCGGAAGGTGCGCCTTCCTTGACCTGTGCTGCAAGCACGTAACGAGAGACGCTTACCGGGTTATCGACAACCCACACCCTGAACTGGGTTAACAAAGGAGAAGACATGGGAATCATCCCAACTGAAAAGCACAAACCACTAACCAACGTCAAAGACTACATCTGGCTGTTCTTTGGAGAGCCGAAGGTGGGCAAGACAACGCTCGCCAACCAGATGACAAACGCACTCTTCCTCGCCACTGAGCCAGGGACTGCAGCGATGGAGGCTGCAGAGATACAGATAAACTCCTGGTCCGACTTCCGCAATGCAATCAAGGCGCTGCTCAAGGAAGACCACAAGTGGGAGACCCTGGTCGTCGACACCGTGGACAACCTCTATGAGTTCCTCGTGGACGATGTCTGCTCAGAGAACAAGTGGACAGACTTGTCTGATGTTGGCTACGGCAAGGGCTACAAGATGGCTCGACGCAAGCTGACGAACGCAATCGCCACGCTCCGCAAGCTGGACATGACCATCGTGTTCATCAGCCATGAGCGCAAAGAGATTGAGATCGACGACAACGGCAAGAGGAGTGGCTCAGTCACAGTCACGTCAGCTCTTCCTGGCAGTGCGAGAAAGGTACTGCATGGTGCTGTCGACTTCATCTTGCGTGTTGAGATAGGGGAGAACGAGTCTAGGTACATCCGGACGGCTCCCTTTAAGGACGGTGACCTGCACATTGAATGCGGCGCCAGAGGGTCTCTGGCTAAGCCAATGCCAGAGCTCCTTGAACTTGATTACAAGGCGCTTGAGGCGGCATTTGACGCCAGCTTCAAGCCAAACCAACCCACTAACTAGGAAGGTATTACAAAATGGGTTCAGTAAAAGAAGCAGCAGACATCTGGGGCAACTTCGCTCCAGAGGACTTTAAGCCAAGCGGTGGAGGAGACAGCTCGGGAGGGTCTTCTTCAAACAGAAAGCCAGTCCCCCTTGAGGATGGCGACTACACAGTCCGAGTCCTTTTCTTTAACTATTGGACGACCGACTCCGACAAGACCTACTACAAGTGGGGCCTTGAGGTCGACGAGGGCATCATGAAGGGCGGCTTCGTCGAGAAGTTTCAGTCTGCGTCTGACGTAGGTCTTAAGATTCTGGCGCAAGACATGATGCTCTTGCTCGGAAACCTGCCGCCTATGGACGAGCTGTACAACCCGGAACAAAACAAGGCCGGGAGAGTCCAGGCGGATGTTGTTGGCAAGCGCATCAAGATGCGTAAGACGACAAACCGAAACGGGTACGACACCTTCTGGTTCAACGACGTTGCAAGTAACGACGTTGCCGAAGACGATGAGATACCCTTCTAGCCATGATTTACCTTGGCATAGACCCAGGAAAACAAGGTGCTGCCGTCCTCCTCAGGGGGGACGGCAGTCTTGTATCTGCCACCAAACTACCCATCGTTGGTAAAGACATCGACCTGAGGGCCCTTACCTCCTGGCTTGAGCAGCGATGTGAAGAAGAGGGATGCACTGTAGATTCCATCTCAGCCGCCATAGAGGCTCTAGGAAGCCGCCCTGCCCCTAAGATGGGAGCAGTCAGCGCTATCACCATGGGGCGCAACTGGGGTCGCCTGGAGGGGCTCCTGTCGGGCCTTGGGTGCAGATACGACATCCCGCACCCAAAGACTTGGCAAAAGGAAGTGTGTCCTGGTTCGGGAGAGCCAAAGCCTCGAGCCATTGCAGCTGCGAGGAGGCTTGTGCCAGACCTTGACTTAACTCCAGGGAGGAAGACTAAGCCAGACGACAACATCGCAGACGCAGCATGTATCGCTGAGTACTGCAGGAGAATCTTAGGGGGTAGGCAATGAAGGTTGGCCCGTTTGATCTGCCGGGGTACTACTTTGGGGATGCCGTAGAGCTCCTCAGAGAGCTTCCCGACAATTCAATTCACTGCTGCGTGACCTCGCCGCCTTATTGGGGGCTCAGGTCTTACCTAGCGGGAGATGACCCAAACAAGGGTCTGGAGATTGGTGCCGAGGCGACACCGTGGGACTACGTCGACACAATGACCGCTGTGTTCAGGGAAGTGCGAAGAGTCCTGCGAGAGGATGGGACTTGTTGGCTGAACCTGGGAGACACCTATGCTGCCGGCAGAGGACCACAGGTAAGCGACAGCAAGCGCAGGGGGCAGGCGCCGAAGGACGCATGGAACGGCTCATCAAAGGTTCCAGATGGCCTGAAAGCAAAAGACCTATGTCTTATTCCTTATCGAGTAGCCATTGCCCTCCAGAAGGACGGTTGGTGGGTTCGTTCAAACATTGTCTGGGAGAAGGCAAACCCTATGCCTGAGAGCGTCTCGGACAGGCCTACTGCGGCGCACGAGTCAGTGTTTTTGCTTACGAAGAGCGGGCGGTATTACTACGACTCAGATGCAGTTCGTGAGCCAGACTGCGGAAGGGCTTCTGGAAACAAGTCGCGGGTTGTCGCGGCGGCGGGCGAGAGGCAGCGCACAAACACCCATCTTGGCTCGTCAGTCCCATGGGAGCCGGGACCTGGAAGGAACCTAAGGAATGTCTGGAGCATGGCAACGAAGCCGTACAAAGGGAGCCATTACGCGGCTATGCCGCCAGCTCTTGTTGAGAAGTGCGTCAAGGCTGGGTGCCCTAAAGGGGGCATCGTCATGGACCCGTTCCTTGGGTCTGGAACGGTTGCACAAGTGGCCGAAGACCATGGAAGGCAGTGGCTTGGGTTCGACCTGGACGAGCGGAACGAGCAGCTCATTAGAGAGCGAACATCGCAGACCTCACTCCTTCGATTGGCGTATAACGGAGAAGACCATGTCGGAAACTAGACAAGACAATCAGGTGAAGCTTTTCCTCTTCTCGGTGCCGATACTGGGCATTGGAGGGGATTCGGATGACGCATTCAGGTATGCGATTAGCGAGTTCGCTAAGTCGCCCGAGTCAGTGATTCGAGGAGAGGTGACCTACGACCAAATAGACGACAAGATTGCTTACGAGGTAGAGCTCGACAGAGCCATGGCTGCAGTAGCAAAACACGTTTGTCTTATTGACCCGACAGCTGAGTCCTGATTTAATCAGCGCACTCACTCTCTGTTAGTGGGAGTCGGCCTGACCCCCATCGCCCGACTTCTAAAAGAAAGCCTCTGGTTTAAGCCACCAGGGGCTTTTCTTTTAGGCGGTAAGCATAAGGACTGTTGGGCCGGCGCTAAGGGCTCCGGTGCCGCCAGGACCATCGTCACTGTGGGCGTGGAGAGAGACTCCTGTTCCGAACGAAACGCCCTGAGCAATAATCCAGGAGGAGCGCGTACTAGCGGCCACCGGGATCAAAACGTCAGAGTCCGTTGTTCCGTAAGTTGGGGAGCCGCTGTCATACAAGCGAGCGTAGGTGATGGCGCCAAGGGTATTGTTGATGTCGATGCTGTATATGGTCGCAGCGCCACTGGTGACATCAGACAGGCCTGTTCCTTCAAGGTCGGTGACCTCGATAAGGCGAGTAGATAGCTTGCTTCCAGATCCAGTGCTGTCTTTGCTTGCGGTTGCCATCTCTACTCCTTAGTTGTTCACTAGAACATATGCGGTAACGGTAGCGCTCGGCCCAACCGAACCGCCGGGAGAGGAGACGATCCCCGCCGCCAGTGCTGTGGGATAGACGTGTCCGCCTGGACACGCATAGGTCACTCGAGAAGAGGCAGGACACATGAATGTGTAGTGCTCATCAGTAGTGCCGATGGCAACGCCTGAGCCGAGGTTCCACATATGAAGGTACGCAACTGAAGAGTTCGCCGTGTTGTCGATCTCAACAGCGTATAGGGTGCCTCCGCTAGCGTCCAGATACACTGCTGTTGGCTTCGTAGAGGTCTCCGTAACCGTATACAGTGTGTTCGCTAATGGATCAGCAATTGATGCTGTCGTTGAAGTTGCCATTACCTAGCTCGCCTCCTGGTCCCGTGCGCGGGTGTCTTTTTTTTCTTCTTTCCAGCGCCAGAAGAAGCCTTCTTCTTTGGCTTTGGCTTTCCGTAAGCAGAACTTACCGTAGTCTTTTTGTACTTCATTGAACTACCTCCCGGCCAGCACAACAGCAACAATTGTAGCGGCAAGGGCCCCGACTCCGAAGCCCGCACCAGCGCTGGCAAATGCTACCTCTATTTGACGCTTCCGCGCCATATTAACCAACTTAGCAATTTCTTCCGACTCTTTCTGGTGACGCTCAGCTGCTCGAGCCGAGTAGTCCCGCCACAGTCCGAGCTGCTTTCGCACCAACGGATACCTGTCTCTCGCCTCTCTAGCAGTCACCCACCAGCCTGGAGCGAGAACAATATGTCGACACTTGCTCTTCCTGTATCGGTCTACTGCGGGGTGCTTGTCCTGAGGAAGAATGACCTCAACACTGCCATCCAGGTCTCCCCACTCGCCCTCACTCCACACCCCTGTGGATGGCGTTAGGGTGTACCTGGGGCAATCGAAGTCCTCAAGGGTAGGGTAGGACAGCTCGGGAGCCTCGAGTGGGTTGGGCGGAATGATGGGGTCTTTGCGTACATAGTGCAGCGGAGAACACCCCATCGAGGTGATAGCAACCAGCACTAGCAGGCGGGCAATCACGACTTGAGCCGCTCCCGCTTCATCTCTTTGAGGTCCTCCTGCTCACCAGCAGCCTCTTCGTGGGCGTCGACCTCCGCGCCCACTGCAGAGTCGAGCTCCTTCTCAGTCTCCCTAGCGTCTTCCTTGGCGTCCTCGCGCCCGGTCTTTACTTCCTTTGTCGAGGATGCAATCTCAGCGGCCCGATTCTTTTCCCTGTTGAGCGTGAGAACTGCAACGACCGCAGCAAGGGCACCTGCAATCCCAAGAGCTACCCCCACCAGCTTCGTCCTGAGTTCCTCGTTCTTCACTGCGGCAACGCCAAGTACAACCAAGAGAACCACCAAGATGACAGCCATGCTGAAGAGAGAGCCGTTCACTTCGACCCCCCAGAGACCGAAGCCCCTGAGATGAGCTTCTTGATTCGATCTGGAAGAGCTTTGCTAACAGCAAGATATATACCGGGAGACATGGAGCCAGAGATGCAGCCAAGGATCGGCCCCCAACTGGTGTCAAACCAGTCAGGCCAGAGGGGCATAAGGCCCATGAAGCCGCCGATAACAACACAAAGGCTACGTGTTAGCCAGCGGTAAAACTCCTCCTGGCCCTTGGTCAGTTTGCCAATAGGCTGAGAGTGATACTTCGCCAAGATCCTTAATCCAGGCTTAACCACCTGCCCAATGACCGCATAGGTAGCGAGAGCAATCCCCCCACCACGAACAAGAAGGTCTACATAGTCAGAGGTTGTCACTGCATCTCATTTCGCTGGAGACATGGGCAGGTGACCAAACTTAGCGCTGTCGTCGTCGTCGCCAGCAGAGTCGTCGTCATCGGCCATAGCAATCACATCCTCGTAGGACATCTTTGCCTGAGGCCCGATGCTGATGCCGATAGCCCCACCAACACTAACCAGGATGGCAACGGCAAGGATGACCCCAATGATGCCGCGCCACACAGGCGGCACAGACTTAAAGAAGTCGAATAACTTACTCATGAACAAGCTCCAAATGGGGCCCATCAAAGAAGCCCTCTGAGAATACGAGGTCCGCGTTCCAATCGCACCCAAGCCGAACCTTGATGCCCATTTGAGTCGCGATGCCCTTAGCAAAGTATGAGGCGGCAATGAAGCGCTCGCGTGATTGCCAGTTAATTGGATAGGGGCTGAAGTCCACAGCAAGGCTTGGAGAGTGGTTGTGTTTGCTCAGTTGCCCCGGAGCACCACTGAGCTTAGACATCCCTCTCCGGTAAATCTCCGCTTGTTCTTCCACGCTGCGGTGCCCTCCAAGAATGCTGATGTCGATGTGCTTTATCACCTCGTTCATCAACGCCTGAAGATCTGGATGGCATGTAGCAAGGCGATCCTTGCTGCTCTTACTGAAGGAAGGCATAACTACCTCGCTGGGATAACCACACGACCCTCTGGGTCATGCTCGTGTGTCGCTATGTTCTGAGACATGCAGTCGATCTTCGCCTCGATGCCTTGCAGCATGAAGAATATCTTGCCAGCCCACATCGACCCACCAATAGCGAAGGTCAGCACAGACAGCACGATGGGCCAAGACTGTATGAAGAGGTCCATAACTATTCCATTGGAACTAACGGAAACCATCCGGCAGAGTCCATCTCTGCGCGGTCATACAAAGCAGCCTGCTCGGTCGATGTCAACAAAGAAGCCATGTCAATAAGACCACCAGCAACCCAGGACCAGACGCTTGGGCCGATAGGGACCGCGCCCTTGTCGTTGCTGGGGTGCTCTATAGGGAGCGAGGCGCGCTCTGTGTCGGTGATTGGATGCGGATACCCCATAGCCTCGGACAGGTCGTCTGCGCGGCTCTCGGCGGCTCCCAGCGTCTCTAGGACTAACCACTTCATCATCGCACCCTGATGTTGTAGCGGTCGCCAAGGTACTGCTCGGCCTGCCTGGTCTCGTCGCCGCTAAGCGCGCCATCGAAGATCATCACCTCCGAGATCGCGCCGTCCCAGAACTCAAGGTTGGCGTTTCCCTTGCCAAGCTCAAGAGTGGTCGCTGACGAGCCCAGGCCCGGCCCGCCTGACGTCGTTGTTCCCGCCGCGCCGTTGATCCTGGCGGTGATGTCTCCAGAGTCACAGACTCCCGCCATGATCGCGGCATCGCCCTCGCCATGTGAGTCGTCTCCATGCCCCACGAAGTGGCCGCTGTTGTAATAACCGAACCCAAGCCCGTCGCCAGCCTCATCGGACACTCCGATATAAAGCCAACTCCCGCCGCCCACCGGAGCGCCCAGAGCGCCGCGCGCCGAGCGCAGCAACGAACTCCTGCCCCACGACCAGCCCCGGACCACCAGCAAGATCGTCCAGTCGGCTGGGTCGTTGAGCATCGCATATAGATCGGCTCCGTCGAAGGCGTCGGAGGACCCGTCAAAGGTTAGCTCAGCCCTTCCGCCGAGACCCGCGCTCGATAGCGATGGCTGCGCTGACGCTGTTCCCTGGGCGAAGTCGTTGCCCTCCCCGCTCATGTCGGCCCAGCCCGAAACAGTCGAGCCGTTCATGGTGGTACTTAGATCGGCGCGAACCCAGACAAGCAGGGGGGTCTGCATGTTTCGTGGATCAAACGAAAGCCTTGGGTGTTTTCGGAGAGCGCCGTTCTCCTCCCCCCTAGAAACCCGGCTGGGATGGCCCCTGACGCCATGATGCAATGGATGGCTTGCCATTATCCATTGCCAGCAATGGACTTGATGTAGAAGGTGACGTGAACGTCGTCGTTCGGGTCCACAGAGCACTGGATGGTGAAGTGGGGGGGCGAGAAAAACGGAATCCCCTGAGACAGCACATCTGACGACATGAACGGGGAAGAGGAGCAGTCCAACCCTACGTTGTACAGCTCGTCAGTCTTGCTGTCGTCGCTGTAGACCCTGATGGTTACGTTGCCCGCTGCGGCGTCTGCGGTAACTCGACAGCCAATAAGCAGTCCTCGAGCAACACCGGGTGAGTCCGCCTCGGCGGCGGTGTCGCCAAACACGCGGATTTTGATGGCCCCACTACCGCCGGCTGGGAACTCGGCTGTCCCGCCAGGGTCGCCCACATTCTGGCGCGCACAGTTTGTGTATACGGGAAGAGTAATTGCCATTCGAGTCTCCTGGCTTTCAGCCCCCGCTCGTTAGGGGGCAGTGTTGTTAGTAACCTGTAGCTTCGTCTATCTCATAGAAACGGATTGCTGAAGTGAACTCGCCTGCGTTCTTCGCGAAGACGGCAATGTTTCCTCCTGGAGCAACAATAAACCTGCCCGAAGGAACGAGCTCTACGGGATTGCCGGCGGGCAACTGCGTGGTAAGCGCGTAAGTACCGCCGGTAAGCCCGGTCATTCCGTCCCCTGAATCCTCGGTCCAAACGTGTGCGCTGTATCCGGCGGAATGACCAATCGGGTAGCCTGTGTTCGTTGAAAACGCATCAATGGAGAGGTTGACTCCAATCGTCCCCTCGGTAAGCCCGGTGACAATCGAACAAAGCATCCCGGCAGCGCTGCTAGAAACAAGTATCGAGTCGATAACAAGGCTCTTCTTCGCTTGAAGCGAGTTGCTGAGATACATGACGATTCCGCCGCCACTAGTCGCCGTCACAGAAGGATTTCCACTGTCGTTACCCATCGAGTAGAGAAGCCCAGCCTTCGCAGCTGCGAGACAACCGTCGTCTGCATTTACAGCAACTCGACCGTCGCCAGTTACCTTGGCTGAGTGGCCTCCACCAGTTCCATCATTGATCTGCATAGTCAACATCTCCTCTGAGGTCTTCGCCAGACAGCGCTTCCATGTGCAGCCTGATGTGTTTTAGTTCATACAGGACATCGCGCAGCAAGTCTTGTGTTCTTAAGTCAGACGTGTGCTGACCCTCGTAGTTCTTGGTTGAAATAGACAGGCTTCCGGTCGAACCAGAACTGTCCTTTGCGACGATTTGGTCCTTAACGTCAAAGGGCGCTTTCTGAATAAGCCTAGTTTCCTGAGGCCTTGTCGGGTCCTCGGGCCTACGCCTGGTGAATCGCTTGTGATCTAAAGGCATGGCTACTTCCCACCCTTAAAGAAGCCGGGAGGGAAACCCTCCTGCGGGATAAGACCAGCCTCCATAAGGGCCCTATACTCTCCCATGGGGCGAGACCGCTCTTTGTAGAAGATGTCAATCTGACCCATGTTGCCCATATTAGAGATGACAGAGTCTAGATTATCCTCAAACCTTCGGTGCGCGTAGCCCTCCAGCCGATTCCAGTCTATTGAGTATGGCTTAGCGCCAGTAAAGATGGCAGTTCCGCGCTCCCCCCACGTAGCCTCTTGCCCCGTCTTTGCAGTAACGCCCCCCATAAAGGTGTCCGTCACTGCCTTGTTCCACTCCGTCGCTAAGCGCCACGCAGGGAATGACCGGATTGCGGCCAGTCGCCGTGAACCGACCTCCTGGTTCTCTTGAAGAACACTGTCGTCCCAAGGAAGACCAGCCTCTATAGATGCGTTGCTCGGGAACCAACCAACCTCATACTTGGTGTAAAACTTTTGATTACCCTCACTGTCCATGTAGGGAACAGGTACCTCGGCGTAGCCAACCCAACGCTTGATTCCCTCGGACAAATAACGAACGTCTCGAGCAGAGCGAATCCTATCAACGTCCACGTTGTAGTACGGGTCGTGACCAAAAAACATCTTGCTAATAAATGGAACGACCGGGTGTAGCCTTGAAATGACCCCGCTTGGCCTCATCGAAATCCCTGTGCCGCCAGACTCAGCAAACTTAAAGAGGTCAACCAAGTCCTCTTGAGGTAAGCCAAATCCAGCAAAAACCTTACCAAGCCCAGCGCCGACAACCGCCCTATAGCGATGATGGTCCTGAAGCATGCTCAGGTCACCCTTGCCCGTAAACGAGTTCTCCGCCTGGTCAAGAAGCTTGGTGAGAGCTGAGTACTGAATGGGGCGGTTCCTGAGAAGCCATGGCTGGAGCTCTGAGGCGTTCTTGGATGTCCAGGTATAGAAGGGGAAGACCCTGCGAAGCCAGTGCCTCTCAAACGTGCTGAGGTCGTCGTAGTTGAAGAGGGTCTTGTGAACCAAGTCGGACGCAGCGTCAGGGCTTAGACCAACCTTCCTCCCAGCCAAGTAGTTGACTATCTTCGCCTGCTCTTCGACCTTCCTGCCGACTCCGCCGGCTAGAATGGCAGAGGCATCCCCGATGGCTTTCGTTCCGGCAACCCCAAGAAAGCCATACAGCGCGGTCTGAAACGCAGACGCTGCTTGTCCACCAAAGCCACCTTCTTGTGGGTCTGGAAACATCCACCCTGTTGCGCCACCAGCCCCAGCGCCCCAAGCGCCAGTCTTTACGGCGTCACTCTTCATGATCGCCATCGCGGCTTGCCGTAGCCTGCCCTCGCCAAGCTTTGCTTCGTAGCCAACAATGTCCAGCCACTCATCAAAGGCTACAGAAAACGCCTGCTTGCTGTTCTCCATCAAGCCAGGGTCTCTATGGACCGCGCCAGCAACGCTAGCCTTCTCCGCCTTGTACGCCGCCAGCGGAGCTTTTGCGTACATCTCCAGGAACGACGAGCCAACAACCCCGACTCCTCCGCCGAGAAGTGCGCCAGCAAACGCCTTCACTAGCCTTTTGTCTGGGTCATCTTCTGTTGAATAGCCAACGCCGAAGCCAAGGATAGCCCCCGCCGCAGCAGTTGTTGCGGGGATCTTCCAATTAACGTCGTTCCCGTACTTACCTCCCCTTATGTCCGAAGGGTTTATATGGTCAGTGATAATCCCGTACCTTCTGAGCTCGCTCCGCCACTGCTGAATGGTCTTTGTTATCTCAACAAGTTGCCCACCCTCAGTCCTGCTCTTCAGCGTGTACGTATTGGCAACTTCAGTCCCATCAGCAGCCTTCCTGGTTAGGTCAGCTGTCATCAAGTGAAACGAGTCGATTTGGTTGACCGGACTAACTGCCTGAAGGCCGTGTGTCATCAGGTTTGTAATGACGTTGCTGATCGCATTTCTTCCGTGGAATGCGGGAGCATAGACAGTCGTCATCGTCTTAAAAAAGTTCAGGAACAAGTCAAACGACTCGACGCCAACCCTCCACAGCTCGCTTCCTTGCTGCTTCTCATGGAGCCAGGTTGAGTCGCCAAGGGCCTCGACCATGTCGGCGTAGGCATACGGTAGGTAAATGTCTCGGGAGATTCGCTCTATGTTCAGCTTTATGCGCTCATCGTCCAGAGACACGCCGTGCTTCTGCAGGAACTCTGTGATCTTGCCCTTGCGGACAGCCTCGTCGCTGAACTGAGCGGTAATGTTTTTAATCTGCGGCGCGTACTTGTCCCAGCCAGACCAGTAGTCCTCGCCCAGAACAGCCCTCATGTGGTGCAGGTTGTCGACCTTGCGAAACCCGAGCTTTGCCGCAAGAGACAACGCGGCTTGAGGCTTATAGTTCGCCACAAGGGCGGCGATCTGCTCGCCCTCTGGAGCCATCAGAAGGACGTTGTCGATGAACCGTGTGTTCGACACCGTCCTCGAGACCTTCCTTCCGTACCTATCCATGATCTTAAAAAGGTCCGTCTCGAAGAACTTGATTTGATCTAGGCCGTGCTCCTTGATCACCTGCTGAATTATCTGGTCATCAATCACTTGGTCAGCTGGGATGTTCGGCAAACCCTTGTTCTGACGAACCGTCTCTCGATAAAACATCTCAGCGATTCCACGACGAACGCCCTCATTCACCTCTCGGATAGTCCCGCTCCTGCTTCGCAACTTCAAAACATCAGAAGCCGTGGAGATCTCCCCGAAGCCTCCGCCCCCTCCAAGATGCCCGCGACTCAACGACTTCTTCATTTGAGCGATCTTGGCGGAGCCCTCCTTGGTAAACATGTGGTGCAGGTACCCCTCAACCTGCATGCGCTCAAGGAACTCATCAACGCTCCAGTCCTTCTGCAAAAGCCCCTCAGCCTTAAGGACACGGTACATCTCCTGAAAGAACTCTCTTGCTGCGTCTACGGCATCCTTCATCTCCTCTGAAAGAGCCTCAAACTCAGGGTCTTTCTTCACTCCAGGGCCGTGCTTTGCTGATATTCGGGCGGCGGCACGAGAGGCCGCCCTCGCCTGACCAACAGTCATCTTCCCTACCGCTTTAGCAAACTCCTCGTCAGACATTGCCATCTTTACGCTGCCTAGCGCCGCATCCAATTCGTTGCGAAGCTTTCCAATCTCGATGAGCTCGTCTACGTCAGCTACGCCGGTAATCTGTCGGAGGGCCTTCGATACAATCTCGGCCCTCTCCAGCTCAGATCGAATAGACTCGGCAACGTTTTCACCAAGAAGCTTTTCTCCCGGCGCACCAGGAGGCATGTCCACTGGCGCTCCATCAACACGCGCTCTCTTTGGCATGCCCATCCCAGAGACAGGCTTACTGTGGACCTCTTTACGCATCTGAGTTCTTGGTTTTGCTGAAGCTCGCGCCTTAGTCCTTCCCTTGATGTCTACATCGTGAACCCAGGTCTCCCAAATCTTCGGATCGCCTCTGTAGTTCTTGCCCGACCTAGTGACAAGGCCAATCTCCTCAAGCTGTCCCAACGCCTTCGCGACTAACTCCTTGACCTCCTCAGGAGACTTTCCGGCAAGCGGGGAGTCCTTCTTTTTGGGGATCTTATTGATAATGGTTTGAATGGAACTGTGCCCGTACTCAGGCGCCTTCTTCCCTGTGGCTGCAGCCCGCCTTGCCTTGTCGGCCCAGCCCCTGCCGATTTTCTCAATCGCCGGCATCACATCATCTATGACATCGAGCGACTCCTGGTCCAATGACAACTCATCAAACCTTTTAATAGTCTCGTCATCAAGCGCTCTTCCCCTGAGTTCAGCCACCCCATCGTCAACGTCTGCAAAGCCCCTACCCCAGAACGCGCCCTCCTCAGCAGGCCTTGCGCGAGGCTTCCAGCTCACCGCCTCGTTCAACTTAAACCGAAGGGCCTTGAACAGAGATACAGCCTCGTCGCCATATTCCGTAGGTGCGCCAAGCGCCTCTACGAAGTGACTAAGAATCTCCTTCTCCTTTTTCGTAACCCAAGACTTTCCAGAGAAGACTTTGCCGATGACCTCGTTTATCGCAGACGACATCTCCCTTCTAGAGAACCCCATCTTCTTTGCGAGGTACTCCATCCTGGTCCACCCATGAGTATCGATGAGGTCGGAGGACTGAAGCGGCTTCCATACATCCCTGTCTGCGCCATCTACGCCCTTACGCTGAATGCGAACCGCCCAGGGCTTGAATCTCTTTAGGAAGGGGAGGCTCTGCTGCATATCCGCCAACACAGCCCCGGTCGACGTGAGCGTGTCGATGTCGTTCGTCATTCCATCAAAGGCGACCTTCTCGGAATTAACATGAACCTTTCCAAGCCATAACCTCCCCATGTCGTCGATGACCTTGCCAACAGGGATGCCTGGAATGGAGCCGAGAGCAAATCCAAGGGCGGCGGCAGCTGCCCTTTTAATCATATGGTCTTCTTCGTCGGTAGCCGAATAAGCAGTGGCAGCGCCAGCAGGACCACCAAACCCAATCAGCGCCTTATTGAACATCTGCACGTCTCTAGCGAAGAGAGTCTTTGCCCTCTTCCTTCCTATCAACTTCTCGAGCTCCTTAGAGGCCCTGTCTGTAACCTCCTTCGATACTGTCTTCCCCTTAGTCTCTTGGAGAATCCTCTGCACCGAGTGGTCGTCCTTGTAGATGACCTGGATTTTCGAGTAGTCAATTTTCGGCGTCGTTCCATCGAACGAAAGGGCCTCGTCTAGGTTTATGTGAACAACCTCGCGGGCCTTCTTTGGAGCAGTTACGCCACTCTTCCGAAGGGCAGCGCCAACCACGTCCTCTACAGGGGCGTCCTGACCAAGCCGTAGCCCTCTGGATGCAAGGTCGCCTATCTTCGAATAGGCCTGCTTGATGAGCTCTTCCAGCGTGTTTGTGTACGCAGAGAGGTTCGCCTCTTCCATCTTGTCGCCAGCCTGGACCGCTTTCTCGAGTTCACCGAACATCCTTTCCTGATGGCGGGTGATCGTCGAGTACATCGAGCTGTCGCCAGCCTTCGTTAAAAGACCGCCGCCTGTCTTAAACGCCTCCTTGCCGAGCTTTGTAAGGATTCCGGTAGGTACAAGGAAGTCAGGGCCTGCGCTGTAGAAGAGGGTCGGCAGAAGAAGCCCAGCGTTCGGGTCTCCCTGCTGAATAGCCTCTTCTACCTTCTTTGCGTGGTACCCCCTGTCGAAGACATCTGGCAAGACAAGGTCGGCAAGCATCTTCCCAGGTATGCCGCCAGCAGCGAACCCAGCCACTCCCTTAATGCCTTCTGCGAGTTCCCCCACCCCAGCAGATCCAAGGCGCTGCATCTCCTTGTGAATAGCCTCTGTGTTCCCCTCGGGCCCGGTGTCTATGTTTCCAAAGGAAGCTGGGGCGGCAAGCCCCCTCATCCAAATATCTGCTGTTGTCGCAGGAGGGCCTCCAATTACCTCGCCGCCAGCCCTTATCTTTTGCCATGGACGAGGAACCCCGTACCCTCCGTATGGGTCAGCGTCGTTTGGAACCCAGTATGTCGCCGCCAGCATGGACCTCAAGCCAAGGAGCTTGGTGTCCAAAACAGGGTTTACGAAGTCATCCTCCCTGTTTCTCTCATTGAAGTTCTCTTTGATCTCCCGATAGATGTTTCTTCTCGGGTCGTCCTTATGAAGGTTCTCTACCCAGACCCCAAAGTCTTCTGGGTTAGCCTTCTTGATGTAGTCCATGTCAGCATGGGCGCTAAGAAGCGAGTGTGTTGGTCTACTGCCCCAAGAGACAAACGTGTCGGCCACGTCCATGGCCCGATAAAACGGAGTCTTTTTTCCAGGCATCTTCCCCGGAATAACGCCCGTCTCTTTGTACTCAGTAAGTTCTTCGCCAAAGCCCGGATGAGTTCTGGTTTCCAGATACTGTGCTTTCGCCAGAGCCCTGTACTTTGTTGACGGCTCACCGCTAAGGGCGGATTTTTTCTTTGCCTTAGAAACCCCGTCCCTTAGCACCGCCCAATCGAGCTCATCCTTAGCTATGAGCTCTGCTTGAATCCTAGCTAGTTCAACCTCCGTCCGACCTCGGTCGTCTGTTAGGCCCTCCTCTGGGTCGTCTATGGGGTTGCCAAAGCGGTCTACCGCCGCGCCAGAGGGCTCCTCGTCTATAGGGTTGCCAAAGCGGTCGGTCGCCATTTTTATTTCTTAGTGCTCTTAACGCCAGTAGTAGTGTCGAGGTACTTCGTGCCAGGCGCGAGCGCGTCAACCTCTTCCTTGGTGGAAACAGAAACCCGCCCTGGCTCTGCAGAGCTTTCTCGAGCGTCTCTTCCCAACATCCTTCCGGTGGTCGTCATGAGCGCCCCAGGAAGTCCTCCTGCAGTCCGACCGGCAATATTAAAAAGACCGCCTATGGCTTGCTGTGCTTTTTCTCTAGCTCGGACAGTTCTCGCATGATCGGCATTAATCAACTTAGCGTAGTCTGTGAACTGCTTGGGGGACATGCTCTGGAGCCCCTCAGACCACTCATCGAAGTCTGGACTGACAGGTCGACCAATGTCTATCGCCTGCTGATGCAGTGCCTTCAGGTCCGCCTGAGTTGGCTGAGAGTAGTCGGCGTATCTTCCAGTTCCTCTTCGTTGAGAGCCGAGCAGGTACGGTGCCGCCGACCCCAACGCCTTGGCGCTTACAGCCGCCCTTTCGTTGGCATGTGCTCTCAAATGGCCTTCGATGTCACCAAGAGGGTCATTCTCGCCAAACTCCCGCTTCGCAGAGAAGACGCTGGGAACTGTAATGACTTCGCTTGTTCCATCAGGATACTGAACCGTTGTCGAGTAAGTATCATCCGTAGTGTCTCGACCGCCCGCAAGGAACCCGGACTCCTTACTCCAAGACTGGTAGGCGACGGCGGCGTCCCTAAACCCATCCTTTGCCTCTGCATGAGATGCAAGCAGGGCGCCTAGGTCGTTCATGGCGTTCGATGGATCTTTGTCCGGGTCAACTCCCTGAAGCGGCTCGCCAGTGCTCGCAGCGCGAAGGAGGTCGTCCGGAGACACGCCAAGGTGCTCGGCGTTCGCGCTGACTGCAGCCTGAAGCTCCGCGTCCTTCTCCGTAAGGAGTTTAAGCGCATCAGTTCGCGCCTTCTTAGCGCTGGCAAGAGTAGCCGTATAGTCGTTGTTGAGATCCTTCTGTGCAGCCACAAACCCCGCTCGTGATTCAGCATTGTATACGTCGTTGTGAGCATCTCGGCGCATCTGTATTTTCAACAATTCGGGGTGCTTGTTTATGTGGGCAAGCACCTCTGCGTGTCTCTTTCCAAGGATCTTTAGGGTGTTCTCGTCCTTTTCGTACAACGCCGCAGCGCGCCTATCTGCCATGTCTTTGTTTATTCTGAAGATCTCCTGAAGTTCGGGGGATAGGTCTTCTATCCAGTCGGCCTTGTCTCCAGCAATCTGCAAGGCGACAGCGTCTCTCATCGCGGCGCCCTTGGCTGCTGCCTGAGTATCGTTCTTTTCGTCAAGGTGCCTAGAGAGGTCCTGGTACTGCATAAGGATTTTCATCGACTCTGGGCCCAGGAACCCTCCAGGAATCCCTAGTGCGTTAGAGACTGACCTCGATGCAAGCATCCTTGCCGCCTGCCCCATGTTACCCCTTGGGCCAGACGTTCCTTCTGGCAGGTACGGAGCGAGTGGATCTGCCATCACGTTTTCTAGGGCGATGTTCTTGCCGCGGCTAGGCATTGGCGGCTGAATTGAAGAGGCGGGCTTACGCATGGTCCTCGCCTGCTCCCCTGGGCCTAGAGCTTTGCCCCAAGGCCTCTTTGTTCTTAGGGAAGATCTAATCACTCCTTCTGGAGACCATGTCGCTTCTTCCTTTGCCGGATCCCAGCCCATAACGTCCATTGGCCGAACTTCGGAGGTGGTGTAGTCCTCTAGGGGCCTGGATCGAGACTCTCCGCCTGGGAGGCCTTCGACGGCATAGTCACCCAGCCTGCTTGATGGCGTAGTGGGACTGCCCGCTGCTTGCCGAACCACGTCTTGAGGGCTGAGAGGAAAGGGCGCCCCTTGAGAAAGTGCCGCCGCTTGCCTGTCCTGCTCATTTAGAACGTCGAGCTCCCCTAGCGTTTCCTTGAGCTTAGACAACTCCATCTCTTCGTCGTACAGCTGGCCCTTGTCGCGAAGATACATTGAGTCCAAAATGTCTTCTGGAGAAGTTCCGTCCGGGCCAAGCTTCCCGATGACGGTCTTGCCGCTTGGGTCGGTGTAGGTTTCTGGCTTACCTCCACCCGCAGCGGTTCCCGCCTTACCAGCTCTGCCAGAGGAAGTTGTTGTTCCAACTGACCCAGAGCTGGCATCAAAAGCAGCAAGAGCGTCGGCCTTGTCTATCTCTTGCCTATTCCAACTGCGTTGGTACTCGCGACGACGAGCCTCGTCTTCAGCTAGAGCGACCTTTCGGCCCTCCATCATCCCGCGATAAATGTCCTTAAAGGTGTTGGCGTAAGGGCGCATTGCGTTTGCACTGATTAGTTCATCAGCCAAACCACTGCCCGGATAGAGGTCGTGCCCGTTAGCCATCAGAAGCCCCTAAGCGTAGGAAAGATTGTAGAGGTTGGAGACTCCGCCGCCGCCCATACTAAGGCCAGGAGAGTCTTGCTCATACGGGTTTTGCCCGAACTGAACCGTGCGAAGGGGGCGCTTGTTTATATCCAACAGCGCCTGGCCTACAGCTGTGTCCATAAGGCCCCCTCCTATGGCGGTTCCTGCCGCGATGTATTCGCCCGCATACGGGATAAGTCGCGCAACGCCGGCCTCGAGTTTATTCGTCTGCGCCACGGCTTCTCGCGCCTTTGCCACGTCCTGCTTTCTCTCCACCATCTTCTGAGCGCCCCACCTGTCAGTGTCTTGCTGAATCCTATTCATAATCCCAGCCATCGCCTTCTTAAATGTTGGCGCCATTGAGCCTGTCGCTGCTTGGCCCATGGAAGTATCTCGACCGCCAAACTGAGCTGAGACTAGCTGGCCCTGCGTTTTCTTCGCGCCTCTCTGCATGGCACCGCCCTCGCCAATGGCCTGTCGATACCTTTCTCTTGCGTAAGGGGCGATGAACCTGTCGTAGTAGTCCTGGTCGGAGAGGCCGATATTGGCCTTCTTGAACTGGTCTGCAGCTGCAATCTGTGTAAGTAACATTATCTAGTCCATCCTCCAGTAGAAGTCGGGCTTTCCCACCAAAATGGACCTCTGTGGAACTCCTGCGCGATCCCCGACGCACTGCGGGGCTTCAGGAACCCCGCAAGGGGTCCCGACTCGAAGCGCTCTTCTATTGGGTTTATTGCAGTGAACCGATACCTGCCAGAACCATCCGCAGTCTCCCTAATCCGCCCCTCCTCAAGAAGTTTTTCAATCTGCTCTTGAGCCCTTCCTCCTTGGGTTGTTGGGTCAAACCCATACATCGAGCCGATGTCATGAACGTCCATCTCGCGAGTGGCTATATCGACGTTTCTTCGCGCAAGGTCTTGAGCAAACTTGCCTCCGGTAGAGACAAGGCTGGATATGTTCTCTGCTTTCAGTTTATCGACAAGCGCCTGCTTTTTAATTCTGGCCTTATCCCAGGCAATGGTGCGGTTCATGTCAGCGCTTCGACGGTCCTGTGAAACGTTCTGAGCTGCCTTAGCGAAAGAGGCGAGCATGTCTCCTCGCTGACCAAGAACCCTGCCACCTAGCCTCGAGTAATCAAGGGGGGCAGACTCTGCCTTCTCCCTAGCCTCGCCAAGACGACCGGACTGCACCTCAAATGCAGTGTCGTAAGGGCCCATGGGTCTTGTGTATGAAGTAACCATCAGCCTCGGTTTATTTTCTCGTAAATGATTTTAGTTCCTGAGATTGAGTCTGACGAATCCTGCGTAACCACAACAATCGGCGGCGGGACTGTTGCTTCAAAGGCGAGTGTATCCTCTTTCCTACCGTAATTGGCGACAACAACAAGCTCTGTATTTCCAATCACCATCGTAGGTGACGAGTTTTTGTCGTTCAAGTCTTCCCCGCCGTCCTGATCGCCACCAGTAACTGTGGTTATGGGGGGAGGATACCAGCTAACCGTATGCCTGACGTTATGCCAGCCAGCCTGAAGTCGGCCTGCGTCGTTAGAAAACGACGGGGAAACCATGCGTGTTTTCTCTAAATCTACCGGAACGCCCTCGTCAACAGGACTAATCTGCCACGGCATAAAAACGCCTCGCGATACATCGAACTTGCTGTTGTAGTTCCCAAACCTTCCACGAAGAAGAGACCTTGCTTGCATGTATTCACTGCCGGGATCGGAGTCGGAGCCTTCCCATATAGCGTTAAATGCCCACGAAAATCTTCCGTGCCCACCCGACAGGGTCCCGTCCCAAGCGTTTTTGTTAATTCTTCTGTTTATCCGGTGAACGGTAGCGGAAAAAAAGACCAGAACATCTGCAGGAGCTCTGAGTCGAAACCTGAGGGCTCCGCCAGGGACATCAAAAGACTTGTCCCCTGTTCCTGGGAGAACTGACCAGTGCTCTGACGAGGTCTTCCTCGAGAACACGTCGGACAGGGCGCTTTGGCGAAAGCTCTGACCACGGATCACCGCATCCTTGGAAAAGTTATTGTCGTGAACGCCGCTCTGAAAGAGCCCTTCCATTACGTCAAAGGCGAAAGATGCGTCGTCAGCTGCTGCTGGAGCCCCATCAGAGATGCCTGGAGGCACGGTAAAGTTAATAGTTGTCATCTATGAATCACAAACACGACGAGGCTTCCGCGAAGAGAGTCTCCTACTGGGGGCCAGATCGCCCCTCCAGCGGCAAGGTTGAATAGCAAGCTCACCGTATGGACATGTCCCTCTCCGCCACCCCTCTTTGCTTGGTACGCAAACACTATCCCCGCCTGGCCGTGCTGCTCTGGATTATCTACATGCGTGTGCCGCAATGACCCCTCTCCATGAACAAGGCCATCGGGCGAAGCGCTTGAAGCGACAAGAGTCATCGCAGACTTGTTGGAGTGGTTCCCACCAGATCTATGCCCATCGTAGTTGATGTTGCCAACAACAAAGACCCCGTCTCCCTCAGCTGCCGGGAACGTTACCCTTGAAACAAGTGTTGTGTGGCTTCCTGCGACAGTCAGCAGAGAGTCGTGACGACCCTCCGCTATCTTTGTTCGCTCCCCCAGAGCGAGGTGGTAAGTGTCTAGCGAACCATCCTCAATGTTTTTCCAGGTAAGTGCGTTTGCTGCGTTCTTTATATCCTCAATGTTGTTTGACACATCTAACGACGAAAGAACCTCTCCGTCCTTCTCTCTAAAGTCTGATGTGTAAATAAAGACTGACATTATCGGTACAACGCAAACGCAAAGATGTTGGCTTTGAGAATCCTGACACCCCAGCCATTACCCTCGCTACTTTGGCTAAGCAATTGCCCGCCGCCGCCGCCTGGGTTGACAGAATGGGCCTGAGTGTACGTCTCGTTATCGCCTCGGTGCATTTCCCTGTACTTTATTGACGGCGAAAACTGTATCTGCCCGCCACGGGCTATGACGGTTGTGACAACCGCGACAGAGCCGCCAAAGACTGAGCGGCTAATCCCGCCAACGCCCTCAGCAACAGAAAGTCCGTCTTGAGAGCTCTTTATCCTTAAGTAAATGTTCGCCCTGTCATGACCGCCCAAACCCCCTTCTATGTACGGTCCAAGGGAATCGTCTACATGTGTCCCGTCTTCAGTGTTGTATACGCCAAAGTCAATGGACGCACCCACTATCCAAGGGCCATCGCCCCTAGACTGGGCGCTTAGGGTTAGGCCGTACTTTCCAAGGTCTCGCCACCTAATGACTTGCCTGGCAATGTTTCTTTCCGCCAAAGACGACGCATCTGATGTTTTGTACAAAAACTCGCCGTGCTGGTCGACGATGTCAGATGTTCCGTTGTGCTCAAGGTCCGTTGGAGGGACGATCTTAATCGGAGTCAGGGTCTCCCTGTCCACGTTGTTTTGGTCAATAGTGGACATGTGTCCGCGAATGCGCTGGAACTCAGCCCACAGATCGTCTGGAACGTCAGCCTGTCCTGGTCGAGGATAAAAACCCTTCCTGTAGTACATTCTATGGACCCGCCGAAGGCTTGTAGTTCTCTATAATCGTAATGGCCCTGCGGACAGATCTTGGACTGTCTACCGAAACAGACCCTCCTCCGCCGAGAAGGCGAAGACAGTGGGAGGCCCTTTTTGAAAGCGGCCATGACCCTGACCCACCCAGGTTTGCTCTGCTGACAGCTCTCCTCAACCTAGAAAGCATGGCTTCGCTTGTGGCAAGGGTAGTCCTTACTGCCGCCTGGTCTTCTTCATCGCGACCTTCCCAGGACATTACCGTTGCCTCTCAGAGCCCTTGCTTGCTCGCCATAAGACGAACCCGTCAAGCATGAAGGGCTCCTTCTCGTTGCCATTCTCAAATTCAATCTCTATTTCACGACAAATCACGGTCTCTGGGAAGACAAGTCGTTGGAACAACTGTCTGCGGCCATTCCACTTTCCCTCTCCCCAGTTCTTATGCGTTGTTGTGTCGTCAAGGTCGACTGGGTCGTCAGCCCAGCCAACTAGCGTAGTGAGATCTGTGTTCTCTGTTTTCTGTGCAGCTGTTCCAAACTGGTCAAGAGCGAATGTTCTCGAGCCAACAGCCTCCGGATTCCGGTCTTTATACCAGCGAACAGTCAAGTCTTGGTCGCCCATGTACGGGAAGAACACGTCTATCCCGGCAACCTCCATCTGCTCGTCTGAGTTCCACCCTGTTTGATTTGCGCTGTATGGGCCGAAACGAATCTTTCCAGCGATGCTTCCGGCTGAAACCGTAACGGGCCTCTTTGAATCGTCTGGGTCAGCCTCTCTTCCGGGTCGGTATCCGTACTCCATCGAATCGCCAAGGCCCCAGATGACAATGTCTGAGTTTCGGATTTCTTTTGTTACGCCACTCCTATAAACCTCGCTCTGCACACTGGCCGACTTCTTTGGAAGTTGGACGCCAAGGAGAGCCTCCCCCTTGTAGACAGTTGATGCTGTGATCCTCTGGCCCTTTATCACCGTGATGGCGTCGAGCTGGTAGTGGTAACAAACAACCATATCATTCAGGTCGCCTGGGCCGCTCTGAAGAGATATAAACAGCCTTCTCTCTCGCTCATCAAGCCATGCTGTTGCGGTCCTCAGCCCCTCGGTGAAGACATTCTTCCACCAATTGTTCAGGTTCTCGGACAAGGGCTTCACCGAAGCACCATCAAACTGATACACCCCGTCAACGCCGACAAAAACAAGGCGCTCATAGGCCAGGATAGATGCCCTCGGAGAGGTGCTTCCGATTGACTCGTCTACGGGAGTAAGGATTGGCGAACCGTCAGCAAGAGCAGTCACCTGCCACATCGAGTCCTTTTTGAAGATAATGAGCGAATCGCCAAAGGTAACCACCCCCGTTACTGGCGTTCCGTCAGCGCTATTTACGTCCAGGTACTGCAGAGCCGAGCTCATCTGTTCTGGCAGGCCAGGATCGCTGTAGAACACAAACGACGGGAACTCTTTCGCGACGTAGTACCCGCGCCCTCTAAAGAACTTAATGAACTTGCTTGTTGGCGGGGCGGTCAGGCTTTCCCGAAGGGGCGAGCCTAGCGCAGCCGACGATAGTGTGTCCTCGTGGTCATAGACAGTGCGCTCGTTGATGCAAACCTGTCGCCAGAAGTAGTACTCCCCGTCCTTCGCCCTCTTATAGATGTTCCTCCAGATGACATCTTGCTGCTTAGGCCTGTCAAACCCGGTGAGTTGGATTAGCGCCCTGTTGGCCGATGTTGTAACGCCGACAACCTCATCAAGATCTTCGCCGGCCTTCTCGTCATACATTTCGCCTGTCGTAACAAAGTCACTCGCATCGCCCGGAGGCCCCTCAGCCCCGGTAGATCCAACAAACGTACATTTGTACTGAAACTTCTGAACCTCGTTAGCCTCATTACCCCTATCGGCCTCGCCAAAGCCACTGAACTCTTCTCCGATAGAGAAGGCAGGGTCGAACTTCGAACTAACCATCTTCTCGACGTGCAGTGGAGATGGGCGCTCGGTCACGCCTACCCTTGCCGCATAGTCGCCATTCCACTTTACGTTTGCGTCTACACCGTTTGATATAAACAGCCAGTTCGCCCAGGACGCGAAATAGTCTCCCCCGTACTGGTCTTCCGGCTCAACTCGCCTGCCATCGATGAGCTGGTAGCCCAGATCGTCGCTTACGCCAGGAACCTTAAAGTGGCTATGCCAGGGACTATCAATTCCAATATGAGGTATCCCAGGATTCTCTAGCCTGTCCCCTCTTAGGACAAGCAGTCGACTCCCCTTGTACTTGTCTAGGGTGTTGCCGTCAGAGTCCTTCAGCCGGCCTAGCGCTACGGGATAGATACCCTCCGCCTCGCCACTGTCGCCCACCAAGGAGATGACAAGCTCGCTAGGGCCTCCCCTTATCTGGAACGGAGTCATTGAGCTGATTCTTGTATTCAGGAGGTGGAACTCATCAACGGCCCAGTCGACGAGGTTTCTTATCCCTCGAGTCTTCTCAACCGTCCCAACTACCTGGAAGTAGCAACCGTCTACTTTTCGGGCTTCGCCGCTCCGGGCCCAGACACGGTCGGTAAGGCCCCTGGTAAGCACGGGCACAGCATGGAAACCTTTCCCCTGCGCTATGCGAGCCATTAAAGCGTCCCCTAGCCTGTGATGGTTCTAGGCCAGCTGCCAAGGGCCTCGTCGATCTCAGGCTCCCCGCGACCAATCTGGATGCGTGTTCCTGGGTCAGCCTCCTCTTCACGCTCCATACGATCTACCCCCTCCATCGCATAGGCTCTCTTCTGAGCTGCAGCGCTATGGTTCTCTTCTTCGCTGAGCGCATAACTTTCCGCTAAGTCGAGAAGGATGGGCTGATGCTGCCTGGGGATATGCGGCGTATCATGGTCCTCTGTGAGCTCCTGAGGAGCAACAAAGTACGTCACGTCCACGAGATACTCTTCATCCGGCGGGGGCCAGAAGCGAATGTGATGACTTCCGCCAGTGCTGATGTCGCGCTCTGCCACAGCCCCAATGTTTGAGGAGAGCAGGTTTCCTGCTGAGTCTACGTCTTGGTGAGAGAAGCCAAGATTGGCGTCCGTGACGGTGTCGGTGAGCCAGTTAGTGCTGCCAATGACAACGTTTGCCAAATGATAAAACTCAGAGCCGCCGTCCTTCGTCCTGTAAATGGCAGCGCCGTAATCGGAGCGCATTATAGTCCCTCCGACATCCATCGACGGTCTACCTCCTGGCGCGGTTATCTCGATTGAAGACGACGGAGACATCGGACCCATCTCCTGCGTCTTCGTGTTGTAGTAGCAGTACTTGTACTGAAACACGGTTCCCGCATTAAAGGTCGCTACCGAAGGGTCCTCAATTGCAGCAAGCGCGCTGTCAGGCGCTGGTATCTGCGTGTGTCGCTCGAGAGCGTAGTACTGAGGGTACGACTCGTAGTCCTTAACCGTGAGCCCCTTCATGTGGGGCGAAAGCAGGCTCGACTCTCGGATGTGCCGAATGAACCCGTTTCCGGTACAGACAATAGACTCGATTGAAGCAGCTCCCTCTGGAAGCGGATACTCGTCCCAGTAGATTTTCCAGGATGAGGCGTATGTGGCTCCCACCCCTGAGGGCGTTGGGTTGATCGCAGAAGAGGTAGCGCCGCCGAACGGAGCCTCGAGGTAGAGGCCGGTTGTGGCATTGTGGCTGAGAATCCGGTTCACCGTCCCATCAGGCGCCTCTACCTTGGCCCCGGTGCGGGTGCCCTGGGTGATGGTGACGGAGTTCGCGGTCGATAGCGTGACCAGCCGACTGCCGTTCGTAAACACAGCCCCCTCTGTGGCTGTGGCTGATGGGGTGCCGTCCGCAGATGCGGTCACAGCCTCAGGTGTGTGTGTCCCGAACTGGTGGGTTCGCCTGAGCCATGTCCAGGTGTTCCGCCGGCCACAGATCGCCATATAGGCGTCGTTGATGAAGTCGCCTAGACGGGCGTCATTCCCGTCGAATCCGCGCCGACGACCCAGGCGCTGCTTGAGTGTCGCAAAGTCCATTCGGGTCTCCCAGAGAGCTCAAGAGGAGGTGGGCTAGGTCAGTTCACCCACCCCCTCAAGAGACTACCCGAATCTATCGACCCGGAGGTGCGTGTCGCAGGAACACCACGACGTTCATGGTGTTGCTGCTCAGGTCTGCTGGCGAGCCTGCCCCGACATCAGTGAACAGAACCCGAAGGAGGTCGCCAGCCTCCAGGAAGACGTTCCTGGGTGAGGCGCTTTCTGGGCCATCCACCTCGAGGTCGTAGCCCGTATTGTCGGTGATACCGCCAGTGGTGCTCAGAGACGAGATCCCCAGCGAGTGCCAGCCATCGTCGTCATTTCCGACTTGAAGGTCGATAGTCCAGTAGTCGGTGACATCAGCCCCGATAGCAGCGCCGAAAGAAATACTCGCCGCCTCTACCTTGAATCGCCCGCGATTTGTTCGCGGGGTAATAAAGACAGGCCGGTTAAAGGTTGTGGTGTGACCGGCGTTAACGAGGGTGGTGGAGACCGGCGCAAGGCCGACTCCATGAACCTGGTTGCCGCCTTTGATCGCGTCCCAGATAGGACGACCGAAGCCTGCGGGTGCAGCAGATCTAGCCATAATTCAATTCTCCTCGACCTGTTTGGGTAGGGGGCCGAAACCCCCTACCCTCAGGCGTGTTGCCCGTCAGCGGCTCTACAGCAACTGACGAGCGAGTTTGTTCTAGAACAGAGCAATCGGGTTGTTGATGATGCGAACGGTCAGCAGGTCTTCACCTGTCCCAGCGGTCCCATCCTCAAGGGCAATGGCGCGAAGAAGCTTCAGTGCTTCCCATTCCTCGCCATCAGCGATTGCGGCATCACCGGCTCCCAGAGCCGCGCCCCACTTCACGAACCGAAGAAGGTCCGTGGTGAGATCGACAGCCAAGTAGTCGCCAGCATCAACAGCGTCACCGCCTGCATACTGCAAGACAGTCGCCTTGGTTTCGCCAGCGACCACAAACGGGCCAACGTCTCCAAACGCGATATTGCCTTGCGCCACACCAACCGTCAGGAGGGTGTTTGCGGTTTGGTTCTGCGCGTCATCAACATCCATCGCGGGGCGACCGCCCTGGATGGTGGTTGCCGACGTTGTCATTGAGTTGTCGAAGCAGACAAGGTCGCCCCGAACAAGGTCGAGGTTGGCGGCAGCACCAACAACTTGGTTTCGTCCAGACAGCGTCTGTACGAGAGGGTTATCAACAGCCATTTTAGTACCCCTTTCTAGGCGCTGTAGGCACCGCCAGCAAAGTTAAACGCACCATGCTCGCGGAGATTGTTAATAGTAAGAATGCCGTGGAACTTGGTCTTGGAGATCCAAGCCCATTGCTCCTGGGCCAAACGCCAGTCGTCCATGAAGAAGTGAGCGTTCGGGTTAATCCAGAGAACCATGTTTCCAAGGTTAGTCTGACCCTTGCTCTTACCCTTCACAGGGTCCAGCAGTCCAGGCACAAAGCCGTGTCCCGCAGAGGCACTCGGCGCACCACCAGTCATGTTGAGCATAAAGCCCTCACCACTGTTCTCGGTGATGTTGTAGTCAGGAATGACCGTCGCACCCTTGAATCGGAGACTGGTGAAGCCTGCGCTTCCCATAGCCTCGTCAACCAAAGCACGCTCCGGTCCACACCATTCCTCGTAGCCGTCGTAGACAGCCGGATCGACCAGCATCGTGTCAGGACGACGACCCCACTGCGAACACTCGCGGTAGAGCTGGGTCCAGGTCGGAATGCCGGCAGTCATGAAACCGCCGCCGATCTGCTGGAACTGGTTGAAATGGTAGGTCGCGTTCTTCTGGACGTTGCCGACCGAAATACCGCCAGCTTGGTTTGCGGGGGTCGCAAACTCAATCATCCCGCGAATACCGTCGATGTCGCCGTTCACGGTGCTAGCCGTGTGAAGCTGTTCCTCGATGTAGTTACGCATAGTAATAGCGCATTGCTGCATCTCGGCATCGAGAAGCTTGCCAATCTGGCGCTTCGCGTTCTGGTTGAGATCGACCTTGTCGCATGCGACGACTGACTGACAGGAAATCTGCCCCCAGTTGTCCCACAGGAACATCTTGACGAACTCGCTGTCAGCCGTGTTCAGAACCTGCGAACCTTGGTAGGTCTGCACATTCGGATTCTCAGCGTGGGCGAATGGGACTCGCGCGTTGGGCGCGGCCTCAAGGTGGATAGAACCCTTGTTGTACATTGAGTACAACAAGGGGGACTGCTCTAGGATCAGCCAAACAAGCTTCTCCCAGCTAGCGCCCCACGTAAGGCTGAACGCCTTCGTGTAGTCGCTAAGTGTTGTCGAAAATGGAGCTCCCATTAGTTACCTCTTAGAAGGCTTCGCGCAACTCAACCAAACCGACCCTTCAAATCCGGATTCTGCCCCAGGACCTGATCGAGGATGTCATCCATAGACATCGTCGCAGTAGATCCAATAGGGGAAGAAGACGTACCTGACTGGCTGGATGGAGGAGCAGACTCGGCTCTTCGCTTAGCATTATCGATAAGACGGCCCTCATTGACCGCCCTGATGGCACGCTCCCCGGCAAGAGACAGAGCTGCCCGATAGGCATCCTCTGTTCCCGAGCCGAGAAGGCTCACAATTGTTGGGTCGTTAGCATCCAAGATTTTACGCATCTCCGTTTTGACGCGCTCATCCTTGAACTCCCGGTAATTCCCGCCCTTCATATCCTCAAAGATTGTGTTCAAACGAGAGGCTTCCCGGTGCGGAGCAAAAGTCTCCGCGACGGAATAGACCTGTCGCTTAAGCGTATCAATCTCCTTGAGGAGTTCGTGCTCACGCGGACCAGACCCAGAGGCCTTCATACGCGCATCCATTATCTCAAGCAGGGCACCAAAACCATCCCCGTTCTCAGCTTTCTCGGTGAACCGCTTACGCAGTTCGTCAACGGTAGGAGCAGTCTCCTGCCCCGCATTGTCAGCCCCATTCGGCTTTTGACCCGACTGTGCTTGCATAGCGAGCCAGGTCTGCTGGAGTTGGTTTCGTTGGTCCTGCAGTACCGCCCTGTCCTCATCAAGTCCACGCTTCAAATCAGCGATTTCTTGAGTTTTTGAGGTTAGACCAGACTGCATCTCTCGATAAATGGCTAGGTTTTCCGGCTCAAGGTCTAGGGGGTTCCCAGACCAAAACGACCCAGAACCGTTCGCACCATCACTCGAGACATCGGTCCCATTACCAGGAATTGCCTCATCGCTGTTGGTCTCAGAAGCGGCCACTTCCGAATTATCAACGTGCTCTGATGCTGCTTCCGGTGCTGGATTATCGCTGTCAAGCTCAGGGTTCACGGGTTCTCCAAAACGCGACTAAGTTGTAAGTGATTCCCGAACCAGTCGCTCAAGTTCGGGCCTTTTAGTTGTAATCGGGACCTTAATCCCGAGTTCCTTAGCCTGCTTTTTAAGTGCAGGCCAAGTCTTGGAAACAATCGTATCCACTTCTACGGTAGTTGTGTCAACTTGCTTGTCTTCAGAATCGGTTTCTTGTGCGCGGTTTTCTGTCCATCGCTTCACAATCTCGTCTTGCGTATACCGCTTGGTTCCAGCGTTGAGACCGCGCTTACCCTCTTTTACCGACTCGATAAGGCCATGCTTCTTAAGAATCCGCTTAGCCTCCGTCTTTGAAACAGTCTGACCGACTAAGTGATCCTCAGGAGCGTTCTCGGCAAACGTATACTCACCGCTATGAGTTGACTGCGTTTTGACATCCGCAACAAAGTCATGACTCATCGTGCCTCGTCGCCGGCACCTCGGGCATGTGATGTAGGTGAATCCGCGCTCCTTCTGCGCCACAAATGCGTTAACCGTAAATCCCTGCTCAGAAGCATGGGCACATCGGCAACACCTAAGCGTGTAAATAGGCATCTAACTCCCCTTCCTAAAACTGCGGTACGCCAGGAGGCGCCCCAAAACCTTCGCGCCCAGCTGCAGGAATCGTTAACGACTCCCCACTTACTGGATTAACTGCAGCGCCCATACCAATCGACTCTTCTGGCAAAGGTCCGCCGCCTTCCTGTGCAGGGGGCGCTGTGCCAGCCTGGCCCGCCGCCTGCCCAAAGAGCTGAGCAAAGCTATCCCTGATTTCGGGGCTGTCCTGTTCCCAGAGCTCAAGAGCCTTTGTGTAGAAGGCCGCAATCGCATCCGGCGGAACCTGCGCTGCAGCAAGGGATTGAGCTGACATACCCAAGGCATTCATGAACCCAATGTATGACTGGCGCTCCGCCTCTGGACCAACGGGCTTCATGCTTCCAGCATGTACGCCTACGTCAAACTCCCCTCTGATGTCGTTCCTAGAGTATGAGACGGGCTCGTCCTGCCCGGTGATCTGAACCCACCTATCAGCGTCATAAAACTGCTGCATGACCTGAAGAGTCTTTCTCGCGATAGTCTGAACAAACTTCTCAAATACGCGAAGCTTTGTTTCAGAGCGCCCTGAGTGCATCGCAGCTCTATAAGACACCTCTGTTGCAGACTTTGCTGAGCTCCGACCGCCGCGAAGAGCCTCGTCGCCCGCTCCCACCTCGTTCATAAAGGAGCGAATAAGGTTCATCGTCCCAACAAACTCTTGAGGGAACGCAGGCATTACTAGGTTTCTAACGTCAGCTGCAACGTTCTTGCTCTTGGCCGCAACCATCTGCGGCTGATTCGACGCAAGAGCTGCCTTTGCGTTCTTGTCGAAGATGCCGTCCTTGTAGACAGTTTTAAGTGCCATAGAGGCCTCAAGCCCACTAACAGCGCCGTCCATCAGCCGCTGAACCTTTTCAGATAAAGGAAGAATCTTTTGCGCGAGCGAGATGCCGTAAAACTGATCGTTCACTTTATCGAAGCGAAGGTCGACAAACGGGTAGCCTTCCATGTCAAGCGGGCTAAGCGCATGCTTCAAGATAGTAACGTCATCGCCGCCATCTCCCTGTCGGCAAGCCCACAAGACACGCATCTCCTTTACGCGCCTACGCTTTCGACGACCGCTCGAGCGAACAACTCGGTTCGCCCAAGCGTGATACCAGACCTCGTAAACCTCTATGTGCTCGGCTTGTTCACGCCGCCATACATTTCCAACGCCTGACTCATTCAACTCGTCGAGAGACTTAACCTTGTCAGCAACAAGGTCCTTGGTGTTTGCGAAACGACTGTCGTTCTTGACCTCGTCTACGTGGATAAGGTGCCGAATGGCAACCCATGGCATCCGGCCAATCTCGTCATATCCAGGTGGAAATACAAAGTTAAACGGGCTCACTCGTAGAAGCGTGGCATGAGCTGCCGGTCTATCTGCCGGAATGCCCATCTCCTCAAGACGGTCGCGCACTGTCTGCATTCCGTCGTCGTCGTCAAAAGTGTCGTCCTCGTCTAGGTCCCGGTCATAGTCCTCTACAGGAACAAAAATGCCAGCTGGTTGGTAAGTGATTCTTCCGATTCCAGCAGAGAGGATCAGAGCGTCGTCGAGAACCTTTCGACACTCCTCATTAAAGCCACCCTCTACCCATTCATACGCAAGCGCAGATTCCGCAACCTTAGACTTTGCCTTTGCCTCTCCAGAGTCCGATGGCCTTCGCGGCCTTGCATAGATTGCAGGGTCATTGTGAAAGATGTGCGGCTTAATCCCCTCAATAGAGGAGGAAACTAAGGCCATTCCGCGACCACCATCCTCTTTCTCTACTCCCAATCGATAGGCATCCATTAGATTTCGCCAGTCGTCGAAGTGCGCTTTTCTAATCGTGGACTCTGCCACGAGCACCTTGTCGAGAAGCTCCGATGCAGCCTCTTGCTTTATAGAAATCTTGGTCGGGTCGAACTTAGCCATCACACCCACTTAGATCCAAGGCCACTCTTCTTGATTGGCCGGTAGTCATCGTCTTCGCTCCAGGCGGTCCAGCTAGGAGGAGGAAGGTCTCTCTCCCTCGGGTCCTTCCTGTTGCTTGAACCAACCTCCAGATCACATACGGTTTGTGCCTGCAGCCAGGCCATAACTAAGTCGTCATGCTCCCCAGGAGGGGCGCCAACCTTAACCCGTTTATACATCTCATCGCCAGAAACTAAAGCAACAGATCCAGCAGATCGCTTGGTCAGTTCCATGAACATTCGCATTTCCTTGACCAAGCGTTGACTTCTAATGACCGGCATCCTTGAGCGAATAATGTCTATTCCTACATGAACCATGATGGGCTTTGTAGCAATTGTTGTCGCCCAACCAAACCTAGCCTCAAAGTTTACTGACTCAACCTGCTCTCGTTGGTACAGATTCCAGTACTCAGTCTGCATGATGCCAAGAGAAACTGCATGACCAACGCCGTTAATCTCCCAAGAAAGCAGTGCATCATTGTAGTGCCTACACAAAAGCACAGCCTTTTCCGAAGTCTGCAGAGCCTCTGTCTTTCCCTGATACTCCGCAACCTGCTCCCTCGTATCAGCGCGCACTACTTGGATAGCAGTCCAGTCCCCGGTAGACCTTCCCGACGCAGGGTCTACAGCAACGACATACTTCACCCCGTCTTCGGGCCATTCCCAAACCCATAGAGAGTCGCTCTTTGCGCTCCCGTGACCGGACAACTCCGGAGACATGAAGGAGGCTAGGCCAATCCTTGAGCTAGAGTCCTCTTGCCCTGAAACGTCGACAATATCGCCAACGAATCTTGGCTTCTTTACAAAGCCATGCTCGACTGCAGCCAGGTCTGGCTCCTCAAAAACACGGCTTGCCGAGAACGCAAAGGCCTCTTCTGGCTTACCTGGGTATTCCTGCTTAAACAGGTCCCAATTGCCCTGACACTTATCCATCCAGGTTCGGTATGCCCAATACGCCTGCTCCGGGTGCAGGTCGTAGGCTTGAATCATCGAAAGCAGTTCGTCGTCAAACCTGCCTATCAAGTCACTGAAGGTAACTCCGTCTGGAATCTCCCTGATGTAGTTCGGCATTGCATGCCACGGATAGAAAATGGCCTCCCACTCGCTGTCGATAGGGTTGCCCTTGCTGTCCTCTTTGTTCCAAGCCTTCCAGAACTCTTTATAGAAATATCCGCCGGCTCCGTTCGCCGTAGACTCGAGCACTACTAGTGTCTCTGGGTCGTCAGACAGGGTCTGCATAAGGCCAAGCATGAACGTTGCTGGGTCTCCCCAAAAGGCGATCTCAGACCCGTGGAAGTAGTGGATCTCAAAGCCTCGAGTCGAGTGGACTGCATCTGCAACAGAGACCTCAAACCTGGAGTTAAGCCCCGCTGTTTCGTCTAGCGGGTGAGTCATCCAGAGCTCGTTATCGTTGTTTCGCCTCAACTCTGGGCGAAGGTCTAGTGGCTTGTTGTTGTGTAAGTCCGCAGCCTCTTTGGATGACTCTGCCTTGTGAACCTTTCCAGGATCGTCTGTAGACGTGCCATTGGGCAGGTTGTCGTACATCTTCTTAGCCATCATGAAGATGTTATTGGTAGTGATTCTGTCTACCGCTGTTACAAACGCTCGCCTATTCATCTTTGTCAGACACTGATGAAACATGAACGCCTGGGTGACGGTAGACAGGCCCATCCGCCTAGCCTTAAGAACGATGAAGCGCCCAGGTCGGCCCTCTTCACGCGCCTTCATAATCCGGCGATAGAAATCTTCCTGGATCTTATTCAGCTTTAGGGTGACGGTGTCGCCAACCCTCCCCTTATTGCTTGTCTCGGGGCGATTCAATACCTTCAAAAACTCTTC
>Ga0208011_1000068_pt1 | contig 49703 bp, 33 predicted proteins | sample 7_EtaG_FD_184080 | JGI IMG/M metagenome (GOLD analysis project Ga0208011, IMG submission 184080) | Marine viral communities from the Subarctic Pacific Ocean - 7_ETSP_OMZ_AT15161 metaG (SPAdes) (version 2) | ecosystem: Environmental > Aquatic > Marine > Oceanic | place: Pacific Ocean | collected...
CCTCCGAAGAGGTTCTTTTGAAATGTGAATGGAATATATCCATCTATATCACATCAGATTTTTCACAGCAACACGTCTGTAGTAGCGGTTGTTGTTAACGGTAAGGAGTCCATTACCGACGTTAGTGCCTTCAGCAAATGGGTTAGCAACAAGACCGTAACGAGTCTTAAAGCCAATTTTTGGCTGGAAGGTGTTTTCTCCGACCGCACGTACCATCTGGAGAGGTACATAAGGACAGTAGAATAAACCAGCGTCATAAGGTGAGGAACCTTTATAACCAACGACATAGTACTGATTGCCTGGAGTTGCGTTAGCAGAAGTCAGGTTAGCAGCATATGGGTCGATGTATACTCTGTACTTACCTTGAAGAACACCAGCAAATGTATTGCCTGTGTCATCAACGTTAAGATTAGCATTAAGTGCAGGAGTATAATCCAGAATACCGGCCATTGTAAGGGCGGAAGCAACGTCTGCAGAGCAGAGGACAATGTTGCCCTTCCCGCGACGAGTTCTTTGTGCGATTGCGTTAGCATCTCGCTCGATCTGGAATAGAAGTCCTTTGAACTTCTCAACTGACCAACGACCGTTGGAGTCGATGTCTAAGTCGAATATACCGGCAGTTGCGGTATTTTGTACAGCACCCTGTTCAGCAACCTTGTAAATGGTTCTAATGACTTCCCTGTTAATTTCAGCAAGGATTTCAGTAGAAAGAATGTTAGCCAATTCGGCTTCAGCATTCAGACCATGAATTGCTTTAAGGTCCTGTGCGAGTTCTAATGAGTACTCAGCTTTTAGCGCACGAGACTTAGCAGTAACCGTGACCTTCTCAATAGAGAATGCCATCTGGTTGAACTGGTTGTTCGCACCGTCGCCCAAGTTCTCAGCAGAACCTGTTACCATCCCCTGACCTACGTCGTAGGCAGTAGAAGTAGCAGAACCAACTGGGTTAAGGACAGCGGGGTTTGAACCAGACTGTGCAGTTGTACCCATACCTGAAACGGCATTGGTCCACCCTGCGGTTTGGGTCATTGCGGAGTCCTGACCGGAGAAGGCAGAATCTGCCTCGTTGAACAGAGCTTCTGTTCCACTCATGGTCTTGTACTTGGACCTCATTGCGAAAATAAGACCTGTAGGTCCAGACATTGGCTGAACACCAGCAAGGTCATATGCAACAAGGTTAGGCATTGAACGTCTAATCAGTGAGATTAGAACGGGGTCAAAACCTGCTTGTGGTGCAGCTGCACTACTACCAAAACCGCCTTGGTTTCCGTCGGTGTTGGCATGGTTAGTTGGAACAGTTTCCATCAAGCTCAATCCTGAGCCGAATGCTTGTTCTTCCCTAAGGAATTTTTCTTGGTTTTCTAGCAGGACTGCGGTTACAGCTTTCCGATGATTGTCTTTGATTGGATCAAGACCTTCATACTCTAGAAGCGGCTTCCACTTTTCCTGCAATGATTCTGATTGAAACATTGCTTGTTTACCTATGTAAAGTTTGTTTGATTAATATTAAATTCAGGCTTTGCTAACACGAGAAAGAGTATTTAGATATGCAGCCATCGTTCCATGAGGAACTTCAGGAGCACCTTCTACACCTTCGGAAAGGGTTTCTGTCTTAGCGGCTGAAGACTTACTCTTAGCAGGGAAATAAGATTCCTTGAGTGTCTCCAACTTTTCACGATATTCTGTTTCACTTTCAAACTCTACACTTTCAGCAAGTGAAGCGAGCTTCTCTTTCTGAGTGGCTGCTAGACCATCAGAAATTGATTCGAAAATACCATCAGCAACCGACTCTGCGAGACGCTTGTTTAAACCGATGTTCTTTTCAATTTGCTCATTGAGCTTGGTTTCCATGTCATCAAGTTTTTCTACCATACTATGGAGGACATCATATTTTTCTTCAGGGATTGATACATAATGTTCTTCAAAAAGACTCTTCATTCCTTCAAGGAATGATTCTGTCATCTCAGTCTTAAGTCCGCTTTCTACAGCTAACTGATTCTCAGAGAACCACTCGTCAGCAACGTACTCAAGATAAGAATCTACACGCTCTGAAAGTTCTGCTCTGGCTTCAGCAACACCTTCAACAAGCTTAGCGTCATATTCTGCTTGAATTTCTTCTTTGACTGCACCAACCTTAGCGTTGATTGCTGCTTCAAAGATTGTCTTTGCTTTCTCTCTAAATTCTTCAGAGAGTTCTTCTCCACCTAGGAGAGCGTTGACATCTTCTTCCATGTCATACTCAGCAGTAACAGTTTCTTCTGCTTCAACAACAGCATCCTCTTCAACTACCTCGTCGGTAACTGTAGGAGTTTCTTCTAGAGTTGCTTCCGCATCCATTTCTTGTTCCTCTGATTGTCCGATGGCACCTTTTAACTTGCCCATAGGATCTGCTTTACCAGCACCCTTATTGACAACATCTTTGACTTGCTTAAGCGTACCGCCAGCAGGCTTCAATTTAGCGGAGTCATTTGTAGGACTGTAATTTTCAGGTGTAGGACCTCCAAGGTCTTCTACATCTGCGCCTTTGATTTTACCCATAGGTTGAGCAGGGGAGGCATTAGCATTCACAGCTGTCTTAGACTGCTCCATTTCTTGTAATTTTGTACCACGAGCCATTTGAGGATTCTCCGATTTACGCTTAATTAAATCTATATTTATTTAGAAGTTTTATAAGTTTGATAAGAAATTGTTAAATAGATCCAATTTCTGCTCATCAAGTTTCTTTTGAGTAACGAGTGTGTTGATTTGCTTATAGGTCTTCTCTGCGAACTTCTCACGCAGGATTCCCCCGTCCCAAACCCACTCTTTTCCTTCCATAATTCCAGATACAAATGCATCAGGTGCAGAAGGATCGGCTACAATATCAGCAGCGGTTGCTAGCATGAAATCTTCGCCAACTACACTAAATCCCTCACGAGTTGGTTTTAATGATCCAACACCACGAGAAGAAACACCGAGTTTTACACCTTCATCTAAAAGATTGGATGCAATTTTACCCATTGGTGTGCCAAGAATTTTAGCTTTACCAACATAATTAGAACCACTCTCTTTTAAAGAGACAATTTTATGAGAAACACGGTCTAAATTAACGGTTGGACCGTCGGGGTGACCCAGTTCTCCAAGTGCTCTTCCAGACTGAATGTGATTTTCATTGTATCGAGAAACTTCCTTACGAAGAGTTTCCATTGGATACATTCTACCATTACGGTTTTTGATGTTTCCTTGTAGGAAAACCCCTTCAATATAAAGAGATTTTTTACCGTTGCGATTTTCAACGATAAATTCTACCTGTTCGATTTCTTCCGTAATCAGTTTCATCAGCCTTCGCCTGTAATTTGAACTTGATGACAATGTATGTGTCCTCCGGCAAGATTATGTGCTCCGGAAGCTCCTATCACTGAAACTCTATGAGATGCAATAGCACGAGCATCTGTAAAGTCTAAATCTGATTCAATTATTTTCTGTGTATCAGCAGCAACAGTACATTGAGTCATAAAGTAACCCTCAATACCTGCTGTGGTATTTACAGAAATAACACGTTTGTGTTGTAGATATGAAGTAATTCCTGCATAACTATCACTAGTTTCAACAGAAATGTAATTCCCTGTTCCAAACGGACATTGCTGCCCTTCTGGGAATTTAAGAATAGTTTCAGTTGTGCCAGTAGTAATTCCTACTACTCTTTGAGATGCTTTCGTCATCCCTAAACTCATGGTTCCACCAGATGGAATATAAAGATTCGTTTTAGTTGCTGCAGGAGTATTTCCTACCGCAACATGACAATCAGCACCTACCGCATTAATACGAATAGTTTCAGTTTGCACGTCAAAATAATCAGTCTGAACTGCAGCAGCTTCTGGATTGGGAATTGATACTGAGGTTCCTACCCCAACTGATCTATATGCCATTATAGTTCCATAAGTTCATTTACCTTTATTTAGAAGAGTTTTGCAGTAGATACATCAACTTCATCTTCTACTTCAGTTTCTGCTTGTGCTTCTACTTCCGTTTCTGTTTCCGCTTCTGTTTCCGATTCTACCTCATCCCCTTCTACCTCATTATCACCAAATACAGAACTAGCAGCAGTAGGACGAAATGCATCGACTCTTTCTGCAGACTTAGTATAAAGTAAATCCTTCAATTTATCACTGATTTGTGATGCAGACGCATCATCCACCATCATATCCATAAGTTCATCCATTGTTCAATACCATATATTGTGTATGAGTCCCTAGTATTTATAAACTATCAACTATTGTTGTGTGTAAAATTATAATCCTGGATCATTTTATAAAGCTCTCCTTTCAAAAATTTTAAATAATGTTCTTCATCAGGAGGTCTTCCAGGAGCACCGGAATAATTACTAAGGTAAAAAGAAACCATACTATAAAGTAATCTGACTTCTTTAGCATCCAGTTTTAATTGGACCCACCACTCCTTATCAAACTTATTCCATTTACTCCAATCAAATCCATCTTCATGTGTCTGAGAATAAACGTCATGCTTTAAGCCGTTTTCCTCTGGCATTTAGATAACCCCGCCTTTGGGTGGTGCCTTAGGTTTGTCTAATTCTGCCTTTACTGTTGCTTGATTAGCATCTGTAGCTGCGCCAACAGCACCAGGTACTTCTTCTTCTGGAGGAGGTGGAGGTAACAATCCACCACCACCTTCTGGATCAAGCATCATATCTGCAGGATCAGGAATAATACCATCCTTAATTTCTTGGTCGATAAGCTTATCTTGATCTCTAATATCTTCTGTAGTTTGACGTAAAACTTTGCGTCTTACATACTCTTGGGAGAAGTATTTGCCAACATAAGGTTCGGCAACAGCTACCATTGCTAACCTTTCATTGAACAACTCTGCATCCTTTAACTCTGAGAAATGGTTATCATAAAGGAAGTCATACTGAATATGCTCCTCCATTATATTCCAATCTTCAGGAGTAATTATATTCGTTAGGAGTAATTGGGTCTTCAGTATGTCATTAAACATGTAAGAGAATCTCTTTCTCAAACGTGCAACAAACTTACTGAACTTAACTTCGTCTCTTAAGATCTCAGAAGATCTTCCCAAGTTAAACCCACCGTCTCCTTCAATTCTGGAAATAGGAACATTAAGTGATTTGAATAATTTCTTCTTAAAGTATTCAATATCAGTAATTTCTCCAAGGTTCTGACCTCCTGGCAACGTGGAGATCTCGGTTCCCCGGCCGCCCTCTCTTCTTGGCAACCAGAAATCCTCAAGCATTGACATGTATTTTTTGTCATCACGTATCTCTCCAGTATCAGCATTATATACAAGCTTGTTACGATACCTCATCATAACATCACGCAGGTATTGTTCTGCCTTAACTTTAGGCAAATTACCAACATCAATATAGAAAATTCTACGTTCTGGTGCTCTTGATAGTCTGTAAATAACCAAACTATCCTCAATCATACGTAATTGATTGAGTGATTTAATTGCTTTATGAAGATATGAAAGGGTTGATCCCTTATTTCTATCTACTAAACCAGAAGTAACATAAGTGATGGAATCCTTTGTCATCTTGATTCCAGATTGACCACCCATTGCAGCAGGACTGGTAGTGGGATAAGTCATCTTTGGATTAAAGATGAAAAATTCCTCCATTTCAGGCATCTCATAATCCATTGGATTATCAGAATTCATATTAGACAGACGGTACTTATCTTTGGGATCCTTCTTTTGTTTGCGTACATAACGCATTTTTAATGCATCAATATACCGCAATTCCTGTATTCCTTCCTGCGGTTTTTTAATATCGATTACTTTATTATAGTATAATCTCCCATCAATATACCAATTCCTATAGATTTCGTGTGCTTTACGATCAAAATCTAAGAGTTCAAGTGTATATTTAAATGCTTCTCTTATCTTATCTTTAATACCATCACTGGCATTTAAATTATCAAGATCTATCTTGACCGGACTATCGTTGCTATCAGCAACAATTGCCTCATTTACTATATCTTCAATGGCACTATCGCACTCTGGGTGAAGTGCCATTTCACGATATCTTTTTATAAGATCAAATTCTGTTTTATAAACGCCCTCAATATCAACATATGAACCAAAAAATCCACTACTTAAATAGTGGTCATTGCCATCATCACTGCTAGGAGGAACAGGTGAGACAACATTTGGAGATTGCGGTTCAGTATCCTCAATCGAGAATCCAAAAAGGCGAGCCATAATTTATTATACTAGTTCTTTATGTTAGTATTTAGCTCGCTAAAATTAGGCGGAATCTTTAGTATATGCCCCTGGTTCCCAGTATTGAACTTGGAAATCTACAGTAAACTCTTCAATTGCATCTGCATTCTCGTAAGAAAGATCAATTGCAGAGACTGTAGTTGGGAATATATCAAAGAAAGTATAAGTCTTAAGTGGTGTAACAGAAACTCCACTAACTGATTGTGAAGCAGTTTGTGAGTTAGATCCGTTATCAGCACCTCTTCCTAGCTGATGAACTAACGCATAAGTCATATATGAAGTGGGATCAACAGCACCTGTAGCGTTACTGTTCTTACTAATACCCTGCATCCAGGTTTCAAAAGCATTACGGATGATGAAATTCTCATCATTAATAACTGTAATTTGCCAGTTATCAAAGGTTCTATCTCCCGCAACTTTTAAAATACGACCTCTAAAGGGTATTTCAACTGGAGTGATATTAGAAGCAGGCAATGTTGCTGCTTTACATAAAAACTTAAAGGTGTCTGCTTCTTGATTATCGCCGGTTCTCCAAGTGTTAGTACCTGCCGCAATAGGGAATGAGGGAATTTCTACCTCAAACAGATTGGGCCTTGCACCGCCACCTGTAAGCTTCGACTTAAAAGCACTGATTGTTCTGAGTGTGGACATTTAATGTTTCCTCCTATGGAATTAATAAGACATTATAATTTAAACTTTACCAGTCACTTCTTCAAAGGCAACACCTGTTCTGGTAGCAACAAATGTTAGTGTAATGTAGTTAATTGATTTAGTTGGCTTCAGGAATATATCAGCCCTGAATTCATTGTTATCAATTACATCAGGAGTATTGTTGGATTCATCACAGATTACCTGGAAGTCATAAACACCTCTCTTTGCCTGAATATCGCGTAGATAAGGTTCAACAATGTTAACGAAGTTTGCTCTCGTAGTCTGATCGTTAAGTTCAAACAATTGTGCTTGAGCAGATCTTTCAAGTGCTTGCTCCACAGTAAGGAACAATCTACGAACGTTAATCCGATCAAACGCAGATGGATAAGCAAGACCCGTCTTATCACCAAATAGCATTACACCAGTTCCTTGCTGATTAATGATTGGATTAATTCTTTCAGGATAGAGAAGATCTCTTTGTGATTTAGATGGGTTGTATGCAAGTTTAATTGCATTATTCAACAATCCTCTTTGTTGTCCCGCAGGTGAGAACCATGGGAAGGAGTTGATAGCAGTTCTTGTCATCAGTCCTGCTATGTCACCATTACATGGAATGTAACGGAATTTGTTATTAAATCTATCATAGGTGTACTTATAACCACTATCAAAGATTGCATAAGATGAAGATGTAAGTGGTGCAAAGAACTCAAGAATGTTATTTGTTTGAGTTGTTGTATTAGTTAGATTAACAACACCTAATCTATAAGGTGAAATAACCGCAACACAATCTTTTCTATTAGAAGCAATAGAGATTAATTTGTTTGCTTTTGCTTGTGATTCAGCAAATCCACCCAAAGAAGGACCACCAAGTATATAATCTACTTCAACCTCATCACTATTTGAGAAGAGGTCATAAGCAGTAATTAAATCTCCCAACTCTGCTTTCATCCCGGTAGGATTGTAATCAGCAGCAGTTGTATATCCTACACCACCGTTAAGGGTATAAGTTGTATTACCAACAACCGTAAAGGTAACCCCTTGAGCATCTTGACCCCACAAACCAGCAGTCGTAGAAAGTGGATTAAAGGATGCGGCCCGAACACCACTGTAAGTCTGGAATCCAGTTACAGTTGGAGTTGTTGACCATGTAGCATCACTTGCTTGTGAAATGTTATAACCAGCATAAAGATACTCTGAATTTAGTGCTAGATAATCTTTATACCATATTCTTTGTGGAGAATTAACTGCAGAAATAGCATCTATGGCTTTAGAGAGGCCTACATGCTTCTCAAGGATATTTCCTTGAATACCAGTTACATTACCAGTATCATCAACAATAGCAATGTTTAATGCATCATTATAAGAGTTTCTAACACTTGCATAAGAGCTAGTTACTGGTCTACGAGCAATAGACTTCCAATAAACAGTGGAATTAGTTAATCCCAAAGTTTGTTGATCGTACCAGTCAACTGCGGTAGAACATGCAAATCCTACACCACCATCTGCTCTATACAAAGCAGTAGTAACACCTGTACTTGGACTAAAGGAAAGTTTATCATCTACCTCAAATGAATTGAGTGAGTTTCCTATACCATAAGAAATCCTAGTTTCTGTTCTTCCCGCACCGGAGACTTCTACGCGAGAAACAATCTTAACATCAATAGTACTCTTACTATCACTAGTATCTGTAGTAACACCAGTAATGATACCTTTTATAAATCCATTAAATGAACTGGTTGTACCAACACCCGCGAGAGTAATATTCTCTAAAGGTGTAGTAATACCCCAACCAACTTGAGCACCAATATTACTGAGATTATTAGTTGTGACACCCAGAGTCTGATCAGCAAAGTCATCAATGTAACAAATTTTTAATTCGTTTGCCCATGGACCAGGGTTCTTAGATGCAAATGTAAAGTTAGTAGCAGAATCCCAATTTGCTTCGTAATCATCGAAATTCTTAATCTTTACACTTGATGCAGTAGTAGCACCTACACCTGCATTGGAGCAATTTAGTGAAGTTCCATCGCACCTAACGATTTTAAGAACACCACCGTAAGAGAGGAATGAAGACCCACTCATCCAATATTCATACTGAGCATCAGTAGATATCGGTTTTCCGAATGTATTAATTAATGCCTGTTCTGTGGCGATATCCGTAACTTGATCTACCGGTCCGATCTCAAAAGGACCTGCAATAGCACCAATGTTGTCTAATACGTTATCAGCTCTCCCGACAGTTAAATCAACTTCCCGTGTTAATACTCCGGGAGATAATTGAGGAGTCGCCATGTTTTTTGTCTCCGAGTCTCAGTTTCTCTGGAAATATTTATTGTTTTGGATGTTTACATATACTCCCACATGTAAGATCTGTCCCCATATTCATCCGTATGCCATCTATCTCCTTCATCATCAACAAAACTAGTATCATCTAACCCATCCGACATAAATCCAAACGGTGCCATATCCTGTTCTATCTGATTTTTCTGTTCTTCATATAATCTCTTTCTTACATCCTGATCAGTAAGTTCTTTAAAGTAATCTTGTGCAACTAACCATGCATATATTACCAAACACATTGCAAGGTCATCATTACATCCTTCTTCTGCTTCAAATGAATTACTCTTTTGAATAAAGGTAGTTAATTCACTTAATATATCATAGTCACAAAATGTTAACTTATCAGCTTCAATTATAGTCTTTAAATTAAGAGCACCAACCTTCTTAACGGTCTTAGACATCTTAACTCCAAGTTGAGTTTTCTTACCAGAGAATCCTTGACCTACAACTTGTCCTGCACGTCCTCTCATAGATGCCATAAGAAGATTTACATATTCAAGATCGTAATTTAAAATAGATGCTACTTGATCTCCAACATCATTAACCTCACAGAGAATAAATGCTTTATTATACTTGGTTGCAATTTGATATATTATATTAGGAAATAACATTGGTTTAATTTCATTATTCCTATACTTTGCCACTACCTTATGTGGGAAAGTAGTTATATCAATCATTACAAATGCAGAATAATCTTTAACTACTCCACGCGCAACGTCTACTGTACAGATATAATCATGACCCTTTTCAGGTTCTTCATAAACATCTAATCCAGCACTTCTATTTTTAGGATTTTCATATACTAAAGTTCTTAATTTACTGGGTGCAATAAGAGTATCAACCGATCCTAAGAATTCGCATTCAAACTCAACCTTAAATTGTTGTTCTGAAGTGTTGGCAATTGTTTGCAACCTCCACTTCTCATCCCTTCCTGGAACTTCTGACCAATGAACATCTGTAGGGACATATTCATTCTTTTGTCTTTCTGCATCATGCCACATACGGTAGAAATGATTCATACCATGTGGCGTTGAAACTATTATGACTTTCGTTGATTTACCAGAAGTAATAGTAGGATAAACGGAACTAAAGAATGCGTCCGCAATATGGTTTGGAACGAACGCAAATTCATCGAGGAAGAGGATGTTAAACGACATACCTCGGACAGCACTTGCAGATGTAGAAGCTGCCAATATCTTACTGCCATTTTCTAACTCCAGTGATCCTCGGTTCCACGATAAAACTCCTTGTTGCATCCACTTAGGGACATTTTCGTATGCAGTCTGTAAACGACCAAGTAATTCCCTGGCAGTTGCTGCTTTGTTGGCAAGAATACCAATGTTTACACTATCATTAAAAAGGAGATAGTGCAACAAATAAGATATAACAGTTGTAGACTTACCTGTCTGACGAGGCATCTTACAAATATTAAATCTACTGTCATGGAAATTCTTAATTAATTTCTCTTGGAAATCATAAGGTTCAAAAGATTTTAATCCCTCATCAAGAGTAACAATCTTTACATGCTCTTTGGCAAAATAAACTGGATTATTTTTACATCTTACATATTCAATAATCTGCTCTTGATCAAATTCAACAAGAGTATTTGCTTTTTTTAGATTGGGATTGCCAAGATAAATTTCATGATCCATAATAATCTCCTACGTCATTTCATATTTACCAAATGATTGGTGTCCTGTTGGTAATTTTCCTAAATTCTTTTCATGATCTAATGTAAGGTTTAGCATTTTTTGTAGATTCTCTGCTTTCTTTTTCAATTCTTCAATTTCTTTCTTATCCTGCTCCTCCGATTTGGAGGAGGGGTTCTCCTGGGTCATGGTCCGATACTTGGTAGCCCCACAGCTTAGCACCTGGATAGACTTTCTGCAGCTGATCCTGTACTGACTTGCGGGATGGTTTGGAGACTTGGGGGAAAAACATTTGAATGTTATAACTACTTCCCCGCCAAGCCAAATAGACAGTTATTATATTTCCTGTTTTGGATGGAATACGAATGGATTCATCGATTGGATCCTCGTAATAGATATTTGATTGTGGAACCTTTAAAGGTTCTGGCTTAATAATGTCAATTACTTCCGCATAAAGATTGCCATCAGCATCCTCTATGGTAATACTTTCATCGCAGTATTTTGCAAAAGATTTCATTAAATTTAGATAACTTCACACTAATATTTAGGAAATTTAACGTGCTACCCTTAGTTCAATTGAATTATCGTCCATCTCCCATTCCTCTTCTACTTTGATACCCAACTCTTCTAATACACTATGTACAGCAATTCTTGCGTATTGTTGGGGAGATTCGTCATTAAATAACTCCTTCCCGTTTACCAATCCTTTTTTACTTATACTAAATTTAGTCATCATTCTCCACCACCATTGCCACCACCGCCGTTGCCGTTGCCACCGTTACCATTGCCAGAATGGCCATTGCCATTTCCGTTACCGTTATTGGACCCATTACCGTTTCCACTATGATTATACGAATGTCCTGATCTTAACCAACCTCCTGGACCTATGGACTTTCCTTTAGGAATTTTTTTACATTTCTTATCAGTGTGACACCAATATTCTCCCTCTGGACATTTCTTTGCTTCAGTTGCTTCTTCTATAAAAGAATTAAAGTTTTTCATAACCCTACAATAGTTAAAGGATCCGTTGTAAGTGTTGCTATTCCAGATGAAACCGGAGTTATATTTCTATTCTGAATATTAATCTGCGTGGCATCACCAACCTTTGTACCATCGCTTTTAATACCGATGGCACCATTACTATTAACTATGCTCAGAAGTCTAGGCATTAGCAGTCTCCAATACAGAAACAAGAATTTTCAAAGTAGTATTAGCACCAGCACTAGCAGTAACATAATCACTAGTTTCCAAAACTAATTTTCCATCCAAAGGAATATAGGCATCATTAACAGGAACATTTGCCTCCTTAATAATTTGAGTAGTTGTGCTACTTCTTACATGAGACATTGTAAGTGTTGTTGCTGATGAACCATAATTGGTTATATGAGCATACAAAATAATCCCAGTATACCCAGTGGGAGCCGTATATATTGTTGCACCACCTGTAGTAAGTGTAGCAGTATATGTTTTAAATCTATTAAGTGCTAATGCCATTTTAACTGAGTGCTAGGATAAAGGGTGTCATTTCATTAAATAAACTCTTCGAGAAGGATCTTCCACTAATTGTACCACTACTTTGATTAATCTGTAAATCATCACCTATTCTAAAGTTACCTGATTGGTCTGTGCTTGTGTAAAGAACCAATCCACCAGATTCTGTAAGAACTTCATTTGCTTGAATTGTAACTCCCCCACGTTTTGGAGTAGCTTCTGTAATATTATTACCAGCACCTACATATTCAAATGTATGAGAACTAGCAATGATTTTACTTGCTTGTGCAAAATAGGCAGTAGAACCAACACCAACAGCATTAAGTAAATTACTATCAAGAGTTAATGTAGTAATTCCAGATATTACTGGAGTTGAACTATTTATTTTATAATATATTGGATACATGGTTGCAGTTGCTGCAGCATTAGAACCACTTCCTCCACTAATAGTAACATCAGGAGTTTCTGTGTATTGACTTCCACTACTAATAATAGTAATAGAATCAACCGTTTCATTTTCTACTGTAGCATATGCAGTAGCAGTCTCTCCACTTGGTCCGCCAGGAGCATCAATAGTAACAGTAGGAGTAGAAGTATATCCACTTCCCTTATTAGTCATAGTAATCTTTGTCACCTGTTCATAAAGAGTGTCAAAATAAACTAACTGTCCATCATATGGTCTATCTACTTCAATCTTTGCAGTTCCTGCAGTAGCACCAGCACCTGCATAATAATGTGCTACTGTTGATATACCAAGATTAACTTTAAACTTAGTAGTCGCTGGAATTGCTTCAACATCAAATACAAAAGGTCTTCTATAAGGATAGGTCTTTCCACCATAATCACAAGTAAATCCAATACCCGCTAAAGTAACTCCCATTCCTACCTTAAAGTTATGTGCAGCAGTGGTAGTAATAGTAGCAATACCTGTACTATGAGTATAATCAACTCCTGATATAGTATATTCGTCTGTGCTTATATTAATAGTCGCTTCTTTTTGAGATATTGCAGCAGTTGAAGTAACAATACCAGAATACTGTAAATCACTGAGACCATTAGAAACTAAACCATATGTTCCAAAACTACAATTACTATTTGCTACGTCTGCTTGACCACCTGTATGGCAAGTAATTGCTTTATCACAACAAATAGTAAACACAGAGACTAACTGAGCAAATCCATTATTAGTAACAGCAATGCCCACACCACCCTGATTATATTGAGTGAAAGCATCAACGTTCATTGCTTTCAATAAACGTGCCTGATCCCCATCAATGTAAATACCAGTTCCAGTAGTTGTGCTACTTGTACAATTTTGAATATAAGGTCCTTTCCATGCTCCACCACCCACATTCTCTGCAATTTCAGTAGTTGGGAATCCTACCGCAGCAGCAGGTCTAAGATGATCCTTAAAGGTCATATTTGATAACTTAGTTCCCTTTCTTACATGGAAAATATCTTTGGTAGGTGTACTTGGACTAACGTTTACAGTTCTTTGATCATCCCCAACAATAGAGACATATGCAGGAACTTCAATAGGATTACTTTCCTGATAGTTTCCAGAAAGAACTTTAATAGTATATCCAGATGAAGCAGCACCAACCGCAGCAGAAATGGTTAAGAATGCATTATCAATTGATGTTCCATTATTTGTATCCGCACCATCCTTAGCAACATAATAAACGTTCGGTGCAGAGTTAATACCAGTGGCAGTAGCAGATATAGATACGTTTTCACCAATAGTAATCTGAGAATTGGTTATAGTAACATCTTCATCACCAATATTAATTTGGTTATTAATACCATCAATAGTAATAGAACCAGAACCTACTGTAAGAACACCAACAATTCTAGTATCGCCATGAATTAGAACACTCGTTCCTGCAGCTCCCGGATTACCAACAACTAATGAATGTCTTCTATTAGTGGTCCCTATTCCAATCCCACCTCCAGTTACATTAATACCATCTTGGAAGGTACTAATACCAGTAGAATCTACATGAGTTACATCATTCCAATGAACAGTTCCTAAACCAGTAACACTACCAGTAAATAATGCATCACCTTGAACATATAAATGATAATCAGATTTTGCCTGAGTGGTTCCAATACCTACCTTTTTACTAGTACTTACACCAACAGAATCAACTGTCCAAGTTCCCGCAGCACCTACCGCACCACTTCCTGTGATTGCTGTACTTGCAATACCAATCCACTTAAGACCATCATACATTAAAAGTTGATCAGTGGTTAATCCGTACCCTGACGCAACACTATAAGTTGATATACCAACATCTTCCAGATCATCAAGACGTACTGCACCACCTCCACCTAATGCTGCTAATTGATCCTGAACCCTATTAGTAAATAAACGATATTGTGCTGCTAATTGTTTAAAGCTTGTTGCTTCTCTATCTAAAGGAGTAAGAGGGTCAGAATTATCAGTACTTGGTGGTTGAGCTAAAAAACCTTCTTTTAAATCATGCTGCTTTTCTTGAAGATCCTCTACAATTCTATAGAGTTCTTTGATATTAATTGTATTATCTTCCGTTAATTTAGATACATCCTTTTTCAAACGGAGTATATCTTCATCATAATACCTTACTTTGGGTAGGTTATTAATATCTTCTTTTAAAGTATCAAAGTAGTCTCTTAGAGATTCAGTAATAACATTCTGAGATTCGGTATTTTTACTATTAAATTCCTCTACCTGTTCTCCAATATTCTTTTTAAGAACCTCAAATTTTCCTAAAACAAATTTCTTTAATTTTCTATCATCATCTTTAAATTGATCCCGATGTTCCCATATTCTTAGAGCAGTCTCTTTTAATTCGTCATAAATTTTATCCTTTGTTTCACCTAGATTTTCTTTGAGTTCTTTAATCTCAACTCTCTTTTCAAAATCTTTAGTGTCAAGATCTTCTGCTAAATTTTGAAGGTCTTGATCTAATTTATCTTTAACATTCCCTAAATTTCCTTGAAGGGTTTCAAAGTTTTCATGGACAACATCAAAAGTATTACCAATCCATTTAAAGTCTGGAATAGTAGTAGTTTTGATTTCCCATAACTCTTCTCTTAGAGATTTAAGGTCATCCTCATAATGCCTTATCTCTGGAAGATTAACAAGTTCTTGGCGGATATATGTAACTTTATCCTCAAGAAGATCAAGTTGTTCATCATAATATTTTGGTTTTGGCAGACTTGTAACATCTTCTCTTACAAGATCAATCTGCTCACATATTGCTTCTACTTCTGCATCGTAATCTTTTACTTCTGGAACTTCAGGAATACTTCCCCTAATCTCTACAAGTTGCTCAGAGAGTAGCCTTAATTCCTCATCATAATACTTAATTTCAGGAACATCAGGAATATCCCTTCTTAAGTCATTAATTAAACGTATTACTTCTGTAAGATCTTCTGGTTCTTCCTCTTCTTCTACTTCTTCCTCTTCGTTATTATTATTAGCACCACCTCCAAAACCTCCATCTTTGCCAGGCTCGTTACCTCTCATGGTAGGTTCTTCTACCATAAACTCCTCAACAGAAGGTAAATCTTCTTCTTTTATAATATCATCAATTGATGGTAATTCACTGGGGTCTTCAGTAAAATCATCTATTGACGGTAACTTATCCGACATGTTATTAGTAACCTTTATACTTTGGGATTTTTCTCCCTATCTTATTTAGAAGAAGTGCTTAGGTCACTCTCTTTTATCATTTTTGCCAACTCTGCAGTGGATCCTACAAAGAGAGCATTATTAACTGTATTAGGACCTTTAGGTTTAGATTCTTCCTCAACGTCCTTTAATTTCTTTTGAAGATCCATTAACTTATCAGTTGCATCCGACACACTCTTAATCAACTGTCCAGCAACTTCATATGCTCTTGGCATTTCACTCTCTTGAGCCAGTTCAAGGATTCCATTAATTGCTTCTTGCCCCTTTTCAATTATACTATAAAGATTACCTCTAGTATATTCATAATCTTTTTCAATATCGTCTTTACTCAATCTATCAGGCTTTTGAATACCTACAGGAGATTCTTCAATACTAGTCTCCTCCACTACAACTTCAGTAGGAGCAATATTAAATGCTTTGTCTAATTGTTTTGTCATACATAAGATCCATCAAATCCAAAGTCATCTCCCACTTCAATAAGAACATTATCAGCCGCAGTTATCGTACCAATATCTGAACCAGCTACATGTCCTTGTGCTGTGGTTCCATCCTGTCCTCTAAGAACAGTGATTTCATTACCATTAATCTTATCAACATACATAGATTCATTGTCAACAACAATGTATTTGTTCACTGTCAGAGAACTTCCACTGCCTACTTCAAATGTTACATCTGCCAAACTTATATCATTGGTGAGATTAGTAGCAACAACTCCATCGTAATTCTTTGTTGCCCTTGGAGTAACTGAATAAGTAACATCTCTTCCACCCGTTCTGGAATCTGCACCAGAAGAATCTGCAGCGATATATCCAACACTGACCTTTTTGATGATGTCAGTAGCAGTAGAAGAAACAGGACCAAAGAGGTAAGTTTTTGCACTAAACCTTAAAGTATATAACAATACTCTTCTTGTGCTGAAATCACCTTCATAATCATCAGTCATCGTAATACTTTCTAGCACCACAGGAACATCTCTCTTCTCCCCAATTGATTCTACAAGATCAACAGTAAGAGAATATTGTGGTTGAAAATAAGGAACTATTTGTTCAACAATTTGAAGTGCATCATCATTTAATTTACACATAATGCCAAGTTCAAAAGTCATATTATATGGAACAGGCATATATGTTTTCTTTTCAGATGCTTTATCTGAAGTTGCACCGGAAAGAAATGTCTGAGTAGTTGTTACTTTTCTACTAGGATCATATGACATTCCAATCATCTCAAACGACATTCTTGGCAATGTAATCTGAGTTGATTTATTAAGATCTGGTTGTTGCTCCAGACGTGCTAAAAACTTTTGAATAGGTCCATAAGCAAGAGGAACTTTAATAACACTTGTAGTATTATCACTAGAATCCTTATGCTTAATGTTCAATCCATTAAACAAAGTACCAAAGGAAATAATGGTTCTTCTTAATATTTCGTGGTAAAAATACTCAAACATTACTTAATACACCTATCAGCTCTATTTATGGGTCGCCAAATGGATTACTATCAGAGAAGTCTAGTATAGAATCTGCCGCTGTTTCAATTTCAGCATTATCTGCAAATGCAGTGACAGTATCATCAGTGTTTATAACCCTTAGTTCTCTAGTAGCATTTGTTCCAACAATATCTTCTCCAAGTGTCCAAGTACCATCAACTATCTTAATTTCTAAAATACCAGTGCTTGCATCCCAATTATTAACAATAGCAGTCGTACTACTTGCAGAACCAGTAACAGTGTCTCCAACTGCATAATCTCCAAATGCACCAGTATCTGGAGCACTAATTGTTAGTGTAGGAGTATCTCCTACCGTATATCCAATACCAGCATCCTTCCATCTAATAGCAGTAACAATACCAGCAGAACTTATAACTGCCCTTGCGGTTGCAGTAGTACCAACTCCAGGACCAGCTACAGTTACTATTGGTTCTGTAACATATCCAGAACCGCCTGCAGTAAGGGTAACGATACCAAGAGTACCATCTGCTATCTCTGTTGTTGCAGCAGCACCTACACCTGTCTTATGGATGAATCCAATACCAGGAGCAACTGTATATCCATAACCAGAATTCCTTATTTCTACTCCCTGAACCTTCGGTGATTTAATTCCATCACAGTCAATAGAATCACTGTATAGTGTAGCGATTCCTACAGCATCAGTTCCTCCAGATGGAGCAGAACTAATGGCAACTCTAGGAGCACTAGTATAATCATTTCCTCTATTGGATAGAGTAACTTTTCTCAATCCACCTTCAGTTACGATTCCAGTAATAGCAGTTGCTTGAACAGCGTCTGTAACAAGAGTAAGAGATTGGAAGTATCCCTTATCAATTGCAGTATCATCTACAGCATCTACACCAACATCAATAACCTCATCCTCATAACGGAAGAGTTCACATCTTAATTCATAAACATAATTCTTCTGTAGCATGTAGAAAGGTTTTTCGTGCTCTACATACTTAATCTCAAAAAGTCTATCTCCTAATGGGAAATAAATTAAATCTCCTTCTTTAGGTCTAGTAGCTAATTCTATATTAGGTATATTTTCAATAAGAGGGGTAATATAGCTCGTATATCTTTCTTGAGAAATAATAAGGTTTAAATCATCAAGTTCCTGAATTCCAAATTTAGATAATAAAGTTCCTACTCCCTCATAACCTTCATAGGTATCAACATATGCTTCTATGGGATATGCATCAGTAAACTTAGATTCAATTACCTCCCTAATAACAGTATTTTTAGTTACATACTGTCGGGGTAGATAATAAATCTCTACTCCATAAATTTTAAGCTGCTCATTAATTAAATCTTGTACAAGATTCTGTTCGCTTACTGCTCCTTGTTGAAAATATGGATTAAGTACCATGGCATTAACCTACCATGTCTAACGGTGGCAACTCATAGGTACTGGACATTTGTTCCATAAGGTAATCAACGTCCCTTTGGCCATCATCATATATTTGCCTACCATTAAGTTCTATCCCTCCTGGAAGTTTTACTCCACCAAACTTAAGTAAATTTTGTCCCCACTGCCTTTTCATTAATGCGACAGCATATTTTTTCAGGAATAACGAATTCCAAACTCTACCATAATCACTTGGATCAAGAAGTCTATAACAATCCATAATCAACCAATCACCTTTACTAACACTATCCCAATCTATATCCAAATACAATCTATCTGATCTTTTATTAAATCTAATTTGCTTTTCTGTAGTTAGAAGAAAATTAATATCTTCCAAATACGTTTTTGTCATTGCATAAGTAAGAAGTTCAGTAGCACCCCAAAAATAGATATCATTTAAGAATAACTGATACTTAACACTAAACATGTTATTAGTTACACTGTTACTTCCATCAAAATGGAAGATTTTTGTTACTCCCAAAACTTCAGGAGGAACTTGTAAAAAGTTATTATTTTCTTCCCAATTAAAAGATGATGTTATGCCAACAGTAGATGTAGCAGTAGTTGTGGTTATTCCTACAGGATCCGTAGCACCTGGACCCTTTGATCTATCAATATCCCCTTGGGTTATTTGATATTTTAAGTATGCCTGTGCTGCCCCATCATAAGTTCGCTCTTGAAACATCTGCAATGCATCATCAATCAAATCTTCACACTGCTCCGTCGCAAGGTTAATCTCCAGAACAGGAGCACCCAACTGCCTTAAACAATATGTTTTAAAATCTGTCCTACTTGATGGTTGCATTTAGACAATAACCCTTGATATATTTATGGAGATGATGAAATACCTGCCACTACTAAAATAGTTCCCTGTGCCACATCAAATATTGTTGAAGCAGTTCCTGCTCTAGTAAAGGTTACTGCAGTTCCTGGCATTACTTGTGCTGATGCTGTATTACCAGCTCCAACTTCAACTACATTAGTATTAGTTCTTACTCCAACAACAGGAGCATTTTTTACAGTAGAGAAAGTAACCGAATCACCAACAGCCACATTAGTTTTGGCATTTATAGTAAATGCAGTAGTTCCAATTCCAGCAGTAGAACCTGCAGAAATGGCCGTAGTTAATATAGTCTCAGTTTCTGTATCTCCTGTAAGTAAAAGATTCCAAACATATCTTCCTGCACTTAAATCTGTAGTTTGAGTTGCTGCCAAAGAAACATTAAACTTGCCATCTGCAGCACTTGTAAACCCAACAGCAAAAGTTCTATTTGCACCCAGAGTTGCTCCAACAGCAACACTTTTTGCCATTTGAGCAGAACCACTCCATCCTGTAAAATCGAAAGCAGTAGAATTGGGACGTGTAATGGTAAAACCATCCTTAAACGTTGACCCCGTGTTAATCTTTAAATTAACTCCTTGAGCAACTCCTGCATCAGTATCAAATTTAAAGGAATGTTGTGCCATTAGATACTTCTCTCTGCTAGGGCTTTAAGTAGTGATTTAATTTCACCAATCTCAGATTCTAAATGATTAAGTCTTTCACTCTCATTTTCCTGAAATTCTTTTTGAGCCATATAAGACTCATATCCACTCTTATTGGTGTTAATAATTGCATTAGATTCTGTATCTCTATAGAGATAATTTTCGCCTTCAACAGGTATAAGATTCTTAGTCATATTAAGCAAGGGCAATAGCTCTCAAATCCTGAATAACAGGAACAAGTGCTTGATTAGTGGAAGTCATAATTAATTTAATTCTAAAGATCTTAAAGGCAGGAAGTTCATCAATTGTCCATTCAATTTCTTTAAATGATCTTGATTGTGGTATAAAATCATAGATTGAATTTTTCTTCAATTGAACATCAGGTGTTCCGTTATTTGCTGAAGGATCTATTACTCTACCAAATGTTCTACCTGTATCCAGGTTCGCAAATCCAGGGAATGGAGTAAAGATTGCTGTTTCTTCAATATCATTTTGAATTGCATAGAATGCTCTAATATCATTTGCATCATTAATTGCACCAGTCAAGAGAAGTCTGATAGCACTAGCAGAATTATCTAAAAGAACTGGTTTAGAAGCATAATAGAATGCATTAGGATCAGTATCAAGAGTGTTTACTCTCTTATCATTGACATAATCAGTAATTGGTCTATTAATTCTATTAGAAGTAAATATCACATTACTCCTACTCAAATCAATCATTGGAGAAAGCTTACTTGCAACACTTAATAGGTTTATATTTAAACTAAATGACTTTCTTCCTGGAAGGTTCTGTAACCTAGCATCTTCATTAACCTTAGAAGCAATAAGTCTTGGACTGTCAAAGAAGTTTTGTGCTCCCAAAGCAATAGGTTGGAATCCCTTATCTACATATGGAGCTTCTGAACCATCAATACTTTGACCACTAACCGTTCTAGCAGAAGCAGATATTGCAGTCATTTTAGGACTAATTGTTTGAATCTCAGGAGTTATTATTTCAAATGGAACATTATAAGTGGATTTAACTTCTGCTCCACCAACTTCCTTAGTTTGATTAAAGAAGAGTTTTTCAAATGTAGTTCCATCTCTGGTAGTTATATCAGTACCAGAAGTCATATCAACTTTTATGTAATAATAATCCAGACCTATTGGTCTACTAACACTGGCATCACTTAATGTGTGAGTCTTATTAATCCTTAGGAGAGATACCCCATCCATTTCATACTTATAAACTAAGTCTGTATTAGAATGTGGGAAGGCAGTTGTGCCATCTCTTCCTCTTGTAATACCCGTTAGATTTTGACCGGAAAGACCAGTGTATTTGATAATCTCACTACCAATCTTAACCAAACCTGGATTAGTTGCACCGACACTAACATTCTCAAATTTAGCAAAGTTCGCGGTGCTTCCTACAGAAATATTTCCTGTAGCAGATGCAGTATAATCAGTACTTAAAGTTGTTGGAGTAACATCAGATTTCGCTGCCTTAATAGTCACTTGGTTAACATCAGCGTGCATACCATGATTTCGCTGATTTACCTTAAAGTGCAATCCATCATAAACCGTTTGAGGAGATCCATCAAGAAGAACATTGCCACCAAAATTACCATTCATGGTTGTAGCAACACCAACAGCAGTATTATAGGTTAATGTATATCCTACTCCAACGGTAAAGTCTCCTTGAACTTCATCCAATGTTAATTCATTTACACCAGCAATTTGCTGAACACTTAACCTTAGATTTCTACCGACTGAAGCAATACCAATAGAAGAAGCCGTTACAACATCTCCCACAGCATATCCTATTCCACCATTAGCAATGGTTGCTGCTGCAGCGACTCCACCACTAATTGTCACATTAGCTGTAGCATTTCTTCCATTACCACTGACATTAGTTAGACTAATATCACTATAAGTTAGAGCACCACTGCTTGGCGTATATCCAATACCAGCATTAAGAACATTAAGTGTTCCATGTGCGGTTCCAGCACTTCCTACGTATGTACCAGTAGCACCGGACTTCAACTGTACAATAGTATTTCCTTTTGTTAAACCAGTATCCCGTAATGTAGTTCCTATTCCAATTCTAATAGTCTTAGAATCAATGTCAAATGGATTTGCTCTCAGTTTTTCAATATCTGTAGGTAATGTAGGATTAAAGAATTGTACAGATCCTTCTTGTGTAAAGTCTGCTCTATAGAGCTTAAACTTCATATCTTCATATTGACTAGGATCCCAAGTAGAAGCATTCTGCGATTTGAATAGAGATCCAAGAATTGGTTGAGATGTAACTAAAATTGTTCCTGCTTCCTGAGCAGTAGATGTTACATCTGCTTCTCCCATACGAGAAATCCAAAGTCGATACTCGGTAGAATCAGAAAGGAAGACTAAAGCATATTCTCTCTTACCATTCAGATAAACTGGAGAATCAAATGTAATTGTAGTAGCTACTGATGCATCCTCAGATACGTTAACATTAGCAGAAGATATTTCAATATCTGCAAAAGGTAGAACCTTTAAGGTAGGAAGACCAGTTTGAATTTCTCTTAATTGACAGAAAACTGGTAAAGTAGGATCCTTTGTTTTAAACCATACATCAACCTTCGTAATAAAGACACCTTCAGTATCATCAACAAAGAATGATTGTGCTAAAGGATCTTGCCTTGGAGGTGGTGGTGGTGGACCAACAATAACACTATCACTTGCTGTTTGTGTGATACTTTCTCTAGTTGCTAATGTTCTGCTCTCATCAAAATCTTCATGTGTAACTCTTGCATTCCTAAGAGAAAGTGTAACTTCTTGAGTATTATCAAGGTCACCTTGAGAATAGAAAATCTCTTCTGCAGAAGTAATTACAACTCCACCCGTTTTATCATTAGTAGAACTATTACTTAATCTAAAGATTCCTCTACCAGTTTCAAATAAGGGGTTTCCTGGAACATTGCCATCAGGAACCATATAAGATCCCTGTACAGTTCCTACATTATCCGTAATGAACCTTAAATTGGTTAATCTAGCAACAGCACCACTCTGCTGACCTCTAAGAATCATACCTGTCTGAACCCAACCCCAATATTCAGGTTGTCTTTCATCTGCTAAACTAGCTAAATCAACGTTTAAAAGAGTTACATTACCAAGGTATTGAGAAGGAACATCTAAATCTCTATTGTAGGGATTCTGAACATAGATATCATCTCTTTGATTGAAAGGACCATACTTATGATTGCTTAAAGCAAGTCTAAATGAAATGTATGGAACAGAAGGTGCAAAAATATCATCAATCGTCTCAGATTCTGACATAGTTCCAATTACATTCTCACCCCAAGCAAAATCACCACTAACCATTTCAATTTCCAATAACTTAGGAACGATGAAATCATTAATATCTACGTTATCATAGAAACCATATACTTGAGTATTGGGCTTCATTCTTCTGGCAGTGAACGAAATGTTCCTTTGCCTCATGAATTGGACTATATTTCTACTTACAATCCTATCTCCTAAAGATTCAGTATCAATTTCTTCTCTAACAGTATGTTGAATACCTGTTCTATCTTGATCAAGAGTAGTTGTGAGTGTTGTAGTAACAGAAACGTCTGTTGTAACAGAATCCTGTGGACCATTTCGGCCAGTACTCATATCTACATTAACAGCCATATCAAGATCTTGGGTCACATTATTGGTTTGCCAAGCATCCCAGATAATAGGACTTACACCCAGACGACTACCATCAGCAGCATCAGTAATTTCTGCTTGTAGTGCTTCAGCGACTCCTCTAAAGGAACCTTCCATCTGAACGTCTCTCACTTCCACCCTATTAACATCAATCCATACATCTACACTTGGATCAAGTTCAATAGATCCGTCATAACTCTTAACTAGGAAAGGAGTTACATTTTCAATACGTGTAGCAAATGGTTGATTTAACCATTCTACATCCTCATAATCCAAACTTACAACCTGACCGGTTCTCTTAATATTCGTACCGGTTATATTTTCTAAGAAATTGAGATCAGCATTAGTAGAAGTTGTAGTTCCTAATCCAGCGATTGCATCAGAACCGAGCTCCAAACTAACAGAAGTAGTATAATGTGAAGGTCTCAATCTTCCCATTTTAAGATCAACACTATTCTTAACACCAACAGTAAGATCTTGACCTCCCACTGCAGAGAAATTATCAATTAAGAATCCAGATTTAAATCTATCTTTTCCTTGTGAATCTGAAATAAAGAGGTTAGCAGTGTTATTCTCTAGGAGAGAAAGAGTAGTATAATATTCAAGGTTCTTAATCCTATTCTCCAATTTAAAGATATCACTCATTTGATATCTCTTATGATCTACATATGTAATTTGTGCATTCTTAACATTAAAGAGATATGGAGGAAGTGCTATATTCGCTACATTTATAGCATCATTGACTGGTTGAGGTAACTTAGGATTATCTGCAGGTTCTCCTATTTTAACTTGGAATACTCCATCACTAGTCAAATAAATCCTATCAAGCCTTGGTAAGTAGTAATTAAATGCTATTGTTTCAGATTCATCAGACGCAAAGATATATTTTGTACTATGTAAGTCATCCGTAAAAGAACGACCTCCAAATTCAAATGGAGATGCTGCATCTACTGCTACTGTATAATCATCAACTCTTGGACGTGCATCAATAATATCAGTATTACGGAAAATATCTATTTTCTGAATTTCCGTTCCATAATCAAATCCTTCATAAGAATTGGCAGTAGTAATATCTCCCGTATCATTGGCTTCATAATAACCCTTCGTATAAACAACTTTCAAACTTTTAGTAGGTGCTAGAATCCCCTGCTTTCTTAAAATATAACTATAGTCATAATAAGTTAAAGTTTGACCATTGTAGAAAGTATAATAATCAGTTATATTCTTACTACCTTGATCTAGAGTAGAAGCAATAGCATTAACCCCAGATTCTAAGAAATTAATAATTTCTCCATTTTGGAAAGTATTCTTATTCAAGTAGATAAAGCTTATTTTACTACTATCAACTTGAACAGCATATGTTCCTCTTGCACCACTTAATGTCCCTACAAATTCTTCTCCAATTATTAAATCATCAGTTTTACCCGTGGGACCATCTAATGACCCAAGAACTATATTGGGGAGGGTAGGTTCAGAAGTATCCGAAGATTCATATATTCCATGAATTTTAATTACATCAGGAACATTAAGAGAAATCTTCTCATCTTGTACTCTAGTACCATAAGGATAATTTCCATATGTTAACCCATCATTTCTAGTTGTAGAAAGAGTACCAGCATTTGTACCAGATCCTTCTGATGTTGACTTATTAACAACATAAACGTTTATAGAACTTTTCTTCTTAGATTTAGAAGTTACTTTATTCTTTCTTAAAGTAGCAATTAATCTTGCTTCTCCAGTAGAATCATTAGCTCCCAATCCATTGATTTGAAGACTAGTACTTCCATTAGTAAAATCAAATTGATCAGATGCAAGTTTTTCTGTACTTCCATCTCCTCTTGTCAATACATACCTTTCTTCATCAAAAGGTAAGAATACTTGATTAGAACCAGCTTCTGCTGAGAGAACATTAGAAGAATTATTGGTGATTGTTACATCAAATTCTCTTCTAATAATAACGCTACCACCATCAAGATCAACTGAAGAAACATTCTTCTTAGGTAGAGGAGCAAAAATCCTTTCGTTATTCTCAGTTTTTTCCGTATATGTAGTTAAAACTGATAAATCTGTAATTTCTAGTGCGGAAAGACTCAGACCACCATCACAAATTCCGCTTACAGTAGTAATTCCACTTATTATAATATTATTAGTGTTTACAATATCAACCTTGGCAAAAGATGGGTCAGTATAACCAGGACGTGTATACCTAACATAATTACCACTCGTTACAATACCAGGGAAGGTTAGATTGGGACTAGTGACTGTTGAAATATTTCCAGGACCAGCAGATGCGGGAGTTAACTTAGCAACTCCAATTTCAAAAAATTCTGAAGGAATAACATCAGCAGAGAATGTGGAACCTGCACCCGCATTATCATGATTAACCAAAGAATAGACAGATCTTACATCTCCTAACCCATAATTAGTCCATCCAATACTTACTCTACTATCAGATGTATTATCAAAGACTAATTTTTCACCATTAATAAAGTTTCCAGAGATTTGGTATACAGTTAACGCAGTTCCAGCACTTACAGCATTCTTAAGGAATGCAGTTGCTCCACTAGAATCACCTTTAACATGTGTTGGAACACTTAAAGTAACTGCTTGATTTATCTGCAAATCCCCATAAGTCTGTACATCATATACAGAGAGATCCCATCTATTTAAATTATAATTACTAGTTTCATAACCACCAGATTCTAAAGCATAATCATAAACTCTTGCAATTCCAATTTCCTTACCTGCAGGAGTTAATGAACTTAAACCAACTCTATCTCTTCTTAAACTGAGAGTTTCAGAAGTACTCAGACCAATTTTAGGTGATCCAGATGCTCTATCAAGTCTTAAAGTAGATCCAAAAGTAAAATTAACTGCTTGATTCTCAAGTAAATTAGTAGTTCTAGGTTTTTTAACATCTAAAAGAGTAGGTGCAATAGATTCAACTTCAAATCCCCTTACATATGCCTTTCCTGGACCAACTTTATAAACCATCAAATCTTCAGATGGTTTTTGACCAGAATCTGTTAATTGATTTTCCTTATAAAGACCATTATTTCCTATTCCATTATTAAGGCTTTCCTTGGCAAAAACATCATATGATTTAACATAATAACTTCCAGATTCATCAAAAGTTCTCCTAGCAAACTCATTTGCCAAAAGATTATATTCTGTCTTATTGTTTATCTTTCTTAAAACACCATTTTTTACATTCGCTAATTCAACAAAATTAGGAACATCAAAAACATCTAAATCTTTCTTTGCTAAAGAAGCAGTAATCTTTAATCTATCTCCACCAGGAGCAGCAAAGTTATTAAATCCTTGAGCATTATCATTTAAATAAGGATCTTGGTCAGCATTTACAATTTCTTCAATAACATCTAATCCAATCCTATAACTAGGACTATTATCATATTGATCAAGAATAAGAATCTCTGAATCAACATTAACTAAATATCCTCTTAAGAAATATACACCTTCACTAATACGGAATGCAGATCCAATAGAACAAGCATTCACTGCTATAGTTCTTGAAAATCCTTCTCCAGCAGTAATAAAACTACTTCCAAAAGTAATATTGGAATCTGTAATCAGATTCTCTCCATCACTGAAATCTCTTGCTGAATTATTATTCCCAGATTCTCCATAACTTACATAAAGAGTAATATGACCTCTATCAGATTCAGTTGCTGAAATTACTTTTTCAATCTTCGCAGTTACACCACTAGTTTCTCCTCTAATGGAAACACCTACTAAATCATCCTGATATAAAGATACAGGAATTCCAAGAAAATTATCTTCAACCTCTACAGCATAAAATTTATCAATATACGTCAAATCACCAGGAATTATTTTAGCACCTTCCTTAAAGAAATGGTTGCCAAATTGCTCCACTTGATTTTGCAGCATAGACTGCAAAGTTGTTAGCTCTCTCGCTTGAACTGGAAAACCAGGTTTAAAAAGAACTTTATAGTAGTCTTTAGCTTTCCCGCCTATTTCAGGTTCATTGAAGTCATCAAAATAGGGAGCTACGTTAAGATTGGTTTCCTGAGACATAATTCCTTAGAATTGCAAAATAACTTTGATATCTTCTTTTTGATTGGTAGATCTAGTAATCGACGGTCTGTTATCAACATAGATGATATTACCGGAATATTTTTTCACCTCTGGTTGAGATACGCCCTTTATAAAAGATTGTCCTAAGTTATATGTACGACTATTTATTACCGTATTAATACCCGGATTAGCAGCACTACCAAAAGAAGTTTGAATTGCTAGTGTTGCACTACCACCAATAATATTAAAAGATCCCCCACTGCCTATATCAGCAGTAAATCTCTCCATTGTAAATCCATAAGTAGGAGATGTATTTTTAGTTCCATCAGTATTAAATCCACAATGGAATTTATCCTGCCAATACTTCAACACACCCGTATTTTGATCATAAGAAACTACTCTACCAAAAGCAGTTGATCCTATACCAATTGTTTGAGTAATCTGAACATCTGGATTATATGTAACTCCACTATAACCAGCTCCAGCTAATTTAAGTGCATAAACCGCACTTGCTTTATCGGATTCTAAGTTTGCAGTAGATGAATACGCTTTAGGACTTTCTACAACCCCAACTCTTGCTATTTGATTTCCAGTTACAAAATCGGGATTATCTGTATCATTTTCAATTCTAGAATATAAAAGAACATTATAAGCACCCAATTCTCTATAGATATCAGCACCATGTCCTCCTTGAGGAGGAATAATAACATTAAACACAGGAGAAGTAGTTCCTGTAATTCCCTTAGCAGCAAGATCTAAAGTACCGAAGGTATATCCAGATCCACCGTTAGAGATTGTTACATTTGAAATTTTAGCATCATTATTAGTAGTTACTGTTGCTTCTGCACCAGCTCCATCACCTTTGATGGGAACTTGAGTATAAACCTTATTAGCAGTTCCTACTCCCACACCTCTATCGCCAATAGTTACAATCTTTAATTGTCCACTACTTGAGGCATTATTTCTAACAGCAGCATCAGTGGTATTGGTTGACCAATCTTGAGGAACTGGTAGATAATTTGTAGAATCAAATTTAACAATATCACTAGGACTAATAGTATAGAGATATTTCCAAATATAACCATCACCACTCGTTCCCGCTGCCCGTGGTTCTAAATCAGTAAACGTGGGTTCATCCAGCGATGGTCTCCCAGAAGGATTATCAGGGGAAGTTCCATTTTGAAGACAAATATAAACTCTATAATCACTATTCAGTATATAATAATTTGCATCATATAAGGTTACAGAATCAGAAGGTTTAGCTACATCAGTTGCACTAATATTATTCCGATACATGTCATATGTAATACCTGAAGTCCAACTAGTTTTTCTAACAACTTGTCTGACATCAGATTTACTAATCTTTTTCAATGCAACCATTGTATCCCAATAATTATCCTCTTGATTAAAATTATCAATAGGAGAAGGTGGGGTAGTTTCCCAATCTGCATCATAATCTGTTGGATTTGGTAACCCAACAAAGGAGTAGTAAGAGTTGGCTGTTGAAGCAACTCCTGCCACAAAATTCTTAGCATTTAATATACGAAGTTGATCAGTTATAATTGCAGCCATTGGACAATAGTTTTTTACTTATTTAGCAGGGAATTAGCTATAGTTTTTCCATTTAAGAGGATATAGCCTTCTGACTATTCCTCCTGTTATAATTCCAGTCACTCCATCGGTAGTGTAAGCATTATATGCTTGAGCATCAGCCCTATTTCCAAAGAGAACTTTACCCCAAGAGAAGTTTCCATAATAACCACTATATCCAAGACCACTTATAGAATTCCAGTCCTTAACACTAACAGTTACTTTAGCAACTGCAGTTAAACCAGCACCAGTCTTAGACTCTGCTGCAGTTACCCCAATAGAGACAGCTGCAACTTCATATACATTATCTATAAAGGTTGAACCTATTCCTATAGTGCTACTATCTTGATAGAGAGAAGTTACTCCATTACCCACAGTTGAATTGCTGACCGTGAAGTAATATCCAGTAGCAATTCCACTAACAGTAGTAACTCCAACAATATTAGAATCTCTTAGTTCTGAATCAGGTGGAATAAACAAATCAAATACCAATCCAGTTGATGCAACACCCACCGTAGTTGTATGAACACCCGTGATAATTCCGAAATCACCTTGATATGTTACGGTAGTTGCCTTTCCTCTTACAGGAATAGGATCCCCAATAAGAACTTGAGGTGGATTTGTAGATGTATATCCAGACCCTGGAGTAGATCCAATAGTTATAGCATTTACAACACCGCTACTGATAGTTGCCGATGCATATGCTTGACACTCTCCAGGAGTTGTTCCAAGTCCAACAGGAGAACCAATAGTAACCGTAGGAGCAGATGCATAACCGTATCCTCCTCCAGTTATACTAAGTGAAGTAATTGTTCCTGCAGTAGAAACATTAGCAGTTGCAGAAGCAGAAACTTTACTATCTTGAGATACAATCTCTACTGTATATGTGTTTAAATCAGTATTATTTTCATTAATAGGATCAAAGAATGGTTTTGCATTTTGAACCCAAGCACATGTTGATGCTACACCAACACTTTGAATTAAGAAAGCAGTAGGTTGGACAAGTGGTTCATAATGAACTCTATCTTTTCCAATTCTAATTCCATCAATAAACTTATCCTTAGTTTGCTTACACCATTTAATTGGTCTTACTAATGTATCATCAGTAGTAATTCCTGGTCCACCATAAGGATTAGTATTAACAGAATCAGTAGTATTGATTCCAGTAACAACTCTTTCGTCCTGAAGCAATCCATATCCTTGATTATATGGATCTCTAGGTTCATTCATTAAGGTAAGTTCATCACCTACTTTTACAGTTTCAAGTACATCCCGGAAGACAACATCAATATCTCCAGTTCCTTTATAGTAAAGAACCTTGGTAGAATCTCCCTTCTTAGGTGCTTCACTGAATTTAAGAGTGCTTCCCCCACTGAAGGTATATGCTTGCCCTGGGACTTGAAGAATATCATTAATGAATACTAATAGAACTGATTGAACATCAATTGATGATCCTTTAGCAGCTCTAATTGTAAGGTAAGTGCCATCAAGTTTAATTGGGAAAGACTTATTATTTCCATCACATAAATCATCAAAATGATCTAATACTTCTAAATCCCCAATAGTCCATCCTGCAAATGAATCACTAAAGGTATCTTGCAGAGTGAGCTGGAATTCCTTATAAGTCATAGAAGGATCTGTAGGAATTCCTGCGGTTCCTCCGGTATGAACTGTTAATATTTCACCTTGTCCATATCCATATCCAGTATTTTTAATTGAGAAATTAATTACACTTGATCCTTGCCCTACTACTACATCAACCTTAGCATGAGTTCCTATTCCTTGAGTTGACTTAGAACTATAAATCAAATCCAAATTCTCATAAGATTTAGGATCATCAAATTTAACTTTCAATTCTTTATCAACCTTTCCGCCTCTAGCATAGAAGTGAGTTCTGGTCGATACACCCGTCAGCACCTCAAATTTCTTATTATCAATAATATTAGTAATTGTAGATCCACTCTCAGCAGGATCTTGACCGGAAGTAGAGAAGTTCTTCGCCCTAGGAGCAATAATTGCTGCTTGAACTTTTCCTCCACCCTGATAGAATGTAGGAACAGTAGATATTCCAACATTAACAGTAAAGGTAGTTGTAGTTCCTACACTATTAATAGGAACTCCCGCATATGTTGGGTCAGGCTTCCTTGGATAACTATGCTCAGTAGCATGTGCATCTCTAGCACATGTAAAGGTAAGAGATTCTGTAGCAATGGCAACATTCGTACCTTTAATCATACTATGAACGGTACTGCCTGCTCCCGTAAGAGTTAAAACAAGATCCCCTTCTGAGGGGTCATAAGTTGCAGCAGAAACACTATGATATACTAAAGTAGATATTCCAACATTAAGAGTAATTGTAGTAGCAGTAGTTGCCCCAATAGAAATTGAAGTATTAGAATAAGGATCACTAGGACGTGGATAACTATGAAGTGTTTGATAATTATCCATTCCACATCTAAATGTGATTCCATTATCTAACATCCTGACAGATTCTCCTGCCTTCGACAGTCCATTTGAAGTTGCAGATACAAAGGAATGAATTCCTGTATATGCGGATGGTCTTCCTATCCCCTCCTCTAATACATTAACCTCAAATGTGTTGGTTGTAACCCCAGTAATTGGTAACCATTTATTACTTACATAATCACTAGATCTTGGATAAGTATGATTAGATCCATAACTATCTTTTGCACAACTAAAGGTTAAAGAATTAGTTGCAAATTTAATTCTATCGCCCGTAGTAAAGGACTTCGCTGTTCCTACATAACAAGTCATAATACCAGTATTTGGATCATACTGTGCGTCTGTTATAGTCTCAGTTGAAGATCCTGCTAAAGTATGAGATCCGATTGTGAGTACCATATCACCAGTGGATCCATTATAAGTCGCTGTAGATGGCGTATAGAAGACGCTTCCAGAGGTTCCAACGTTAACAGTGATTGTATTATCACTAACAGCTGTAATAGAGGTGTTAACACCCGTTACAGGGTCTGTGGGACGAGGATAAGCATGACTTGTAATACCTGCATCCATTGAGCAAGTTAATACTATGCTACCAGTATCAAATCCAACAGTGTCACTGGTAGTGTAAGTATGTCCACTACCCACTGTTAAGACCATAGCACCAGTGGTCGGAGCATAAGTAACATTTGTAGGTACAACCGAACCAATACCTGTTACAGTAATAGAACCGACTCCTACACTCACAAAGCTATGAGAGTAGTTGCCACCAACAATCAGGCAACTAGTTCCCGCGCTAACAAAGTTATGTTGATAATTACCACCAGAAACTATAGCATTAGAAGATGCACGTTTAAAGGTATGTGCATATTGATCTCCGGGACCAGCAACACCCACATTAACTGTAACAGTTCCATTATGCTTTATTAATCCATCATCAGAAGCAGAAACAAAAGTATGAGCAGAAGTATTGGATGATGGAGTTACATTAACAGTAAATGTATTAGTTGTTTTATTAGATACTTCTAACCATCTGTTATTTACAGGATCAGTGGGTCTTGGATAAGAATGTTGAGTAGCATGACTATCTTTAGCACAAGTAAAGATCAATGATTCGCCAGCAAGTCTAATCAAATCTCCATTAGAGAATCCATGACTAGTAACTGTTAAAGTTAATACTCCCGTAGTAGGGGCATATGTCGCATTACTTACCGTATAAGCGGTTCCATCATTTGTAATAGCAAGTGAATTATTATATGCATAATCAGCACCTCTAGGATAATAATGTGTAGATACACCAGCATCAATAGCACATGTCATTCCCAATCCAGTGAATATTACAACACTTGATTTATTAGTAGCATTGAATCCATGAGCAGTGCTGGTAGTGACCGTCATAACACCAGTACTACTTGTATAGTCCGCTGTATAGATTCCAATAGGACCAGCATAATCACATGTAAGTGCAATACCAGAAAGTTTGATATTTTCTCCTCTCTGCAATCCATGAGGAAGATGTGTTGTAACTGTAGTCAATCCAGTAATTGAACTATATCCGACATTAGAAATATCTTTTGGTCTATAGAATACCGCAGGATTAGTAATTGCAATTCCTGTGATACCACCATTTACAATCTGTCCTGTACCAACTCCGGTATAATTAGCAGCATACAAACTTGAGGTTTGAATTGCTACATTAACTGTTGGTTGAATATTAAGTCTATATCCACTACCGCTAGTACCAATACCAATAGATTGAATGGTTCCTGCTGTAGATACAACTGCTGTTCCTCCAGCAGCGACTAATGGTTGCAATCCGAATCCTTCAGTAGACCCGACAGAAACAATAATTCCACCTACAGGAATATTTGCATTGTTAACATCGTAAGTAACAGAACTTGCTGTTCCTGTGAAGAAGATACTAGAAATACCAGCACTTTCCTTCATGTCATAATCTTCTTCGCGAGGTTGAGTTCCCTCAGGACCTTGGAAAACACCATTGATTAAAATTATACCATTGCTGGTAGAGAATCCAGTAGCACTCGTTCCACCATTCTTAGTTAAAGCGAATGTCTTAGCAATTCCTGTAAATTCATTTGAAATGTCATCCAGGATCATATTATTAGTATATGTCTCTGCAATTGTTCCTGTCTTTCCACTCCTCATAAAGGTTCTACCTTGGAAAGTAGAATGTGTAGCAATCCCTACCCAATCTCTATCATCAGGTGCATTAGTATCTGATGAGATTGGTTCTAATCCATAAGGTGCTTCAACAAAATGAATCTTATTCTCACGAATATTATAATTACCCTCAATTATCTGAACCAAATCACCAGAACTATGGGTAGAAAGTCCAGTACCCATCCATGGTCTATCAACAAGAATAATATTAGTGCTACCAAGACCAACAGTGTTGATCTTCATAATCTCACTATTGATTTGAACTAGATCCCCACTAAAGAACGAAGTTATTCCAGTAAATTCAATTTTCTCATCTACTAAGGATATATCTTTATCCAGAGTGGTAGTTATTGCTCCACCGACAATAGGAGATTGGAACCAATTATCAATTGCAATAAGTGCCTTAGCATTCTGATTAGTTGATGTAAAGGAGTGTGAAGTTCCAATACCAACAGCACTAATATCCAACACTACAGGATTCTGGAGAAGTGCTTTCTCAGGACTTGCTGCCAATTTAATCGTGCTGTCATTAACCTTAACTGCATATACAGTTGGTGGTACTTTAGTAGTCGCTCCAAAACCAGGACCACTAGTAGAAGCAATACTAATTGCTTGAGTAGACCCTATACCTGCCCATGAATAAGTAAGTTCTTCACCAGTCACAAAGTAATGATCTGGAATGGTAATTGTATCCGCAGAAACACTAACCAAAGATGTATCACTTGCATCGACATATCTTTGGAATATTGGCAACTCATTATGAAGTAATCCAAAGGTTCTCTTAATATCCGTATGAGTTCCTCTATACTCTGCATAACTGGAAGTAATCTTAGCAGATTCAAAATCAAGAGATGAAACCATATCATCCTTCTGCAGACTTAAAACATTCTGGAATACTCTTACTTGAACCTTAATATTATGATTTGGAATAAAGGTTAAATGATTTCTACCGGAACCATCATTATTAGCACCAATAGTTCCTAATCCAGTAGTATGTAATTGAACATTACCATATTCGGTGAAAGCATTGTAATCATCGTCATCACAAGCAACAACCTCACACATCTCATAACGCTTATTAGTAGTATCCTCTAATTGAACAACATAGTAGGCAGCATGAGAATCACCATGGTACTCAGCAATAGTGTTTATACCAGGAGTTCCTGAAGCAGCAATAGATGTGTACCAAGAATCTAAAAGACCAGTACTCATCTCTTGAGCAGTTCCTACTCCAGTTGCAGTAGATGTGCTACTTGCAATAGAAATAGACATTGCACTTACGCTATGACCTACACCAAGTGCAGAATCAGGAGTAAAGTCAATTTTTAATCTAGAACCCTCAATATAAGGATAATAAGTTCCTAATCCACCAACACCATAGGGACTGAGATTATTATCTGATAATTGACCGTATTCAGTCAGATCAACGGTTGATCCATCATGAATCAAATTAAGTTCATCAAATTCATAGTATGAACCATCATTTGCTCCAATCTCAACAATAACCTTAGCAGAACGATAGGTGGATGCAATTCCCACAATAGTGGTTGCAGTGCTAGTTCCACTAGCCATTTGTTTATAGTGGGAATTAATATGAGCAACACTTCCAAGAGCAGTGCTACCTATTCCACTATTATTACTCAAAAGATCATGTGAAATATAAGTAACATCATAATTATTGTCTTCATACTTAATAGGATAGAATTGAAGTCTTCCTTCCTCTCCACTGACATTCCAATCAAAAGATCCTAAATCAGGATGAGTTTCTATTCTCGCATATTGATTGATAAAGCCATTGGTTCCATCATGAAGAAGTGATACAAGAAGAATCTGTCTTTCCTTAGTATATCTCTTATCTCTTACATAAGTAAAATATTTTCTACTTCTATATGCAGTTAATTTATCACTATTAATAACAGCATATCTTGTTGATCTTGGTTTGTGATTAAATTCTCCACTAAAATCATCAATAGTAAGAACCCTATTTCCAACAGATTCTGAATAATCAGTCAATACTCTATTTTCAAATATGATTTGATTAGAGACTAATGCTGTTCCAATTTTAACTGCTTCTTCAGATGCTAAATCGAAAGTATAAACACAATGAAGATGTCCTTCTCCTGTTAAATCTGCAACAATTTCAGCATCACTATCGAGACCAAAAACTCCACCTGTATTTTCTGCTTGAGTTTCAACAATCAGATCTGAGAATTTTAAGAATCCAGAAGTATGGTTTAGTGAACTAACAGCATCATTCCAATCTTGATAAGCAACTTTAGATTTTAAAGAGTAAGAGAAGTATTGATAATAATCGTTATCGGGCAATCTTTGAACATTATTATTCAGAACACCAGTATCATATGTCCATCCCTTGTTAACCTGAGAATAGGGTCCTAATTTAATATAAGAATCAAAATCAACTTTACTCTTAATACGACCCTTAGTGTTAGAAGTTTCACCCGTAAGAATAGATCCAACCAAAAGATCGCTATCAGTAGCAACTTTAAGTGTTTCTATCTTATTATTCCAACTTTCTACAATTCCACTATCATCACCAGTAGTAACAATTTCTCCATCCTTAAAGTCATTGATTTTTAATTTTATATCAAAAATTGGGAATTGCTTTTTAGGAATTATTCTACCAAAAGAAGTAATAGGATCAAAATAACCTGGATATTGGTCACCCTCCAAAACAGAGCTCATATCATAAACTATAGAACCTGTGTTACCACCTAAAGCAGAATTTACTTCAGTAACAGGGAAAAGCTTATAGTTATAAGAAGAAGAATTATATCCTAACGATGTACTTCCAACACCAACACTGGTATTCTCAATAAGAACGTCATCTCCTACAGCAACAGGGAATAAATCACTAAATCCAGTATTAATCCCTACAGTTACTAGTTTAGTGGTGCTATTATAGGTAATGGTATTAATTCCAATTCCATTGGAATTGTGAATAGGTATAATAGTTGGGAGAATATTATTCATCCCATAAGTATTCTGTACTATCCTTACCTGAGTAGATCCAACATTATATTCTAAAATAACATCATCAATTACCTCACCAGTATATCCATCCAAAACAACTAAACCAGGATCAGTCAAGTAATTCTTACCACCAGATGAAATACCAATACTCTTGAACGATGTAAGAGGTTCAATTGTAAGAATTTCTGGAAGGTTGAGAGAAGGCTTCAAAGTAAAGTCAGTAGGATAATCAAATCCAATATTGTCAATCGTATCCTTTTGAATTTTACCAATAGAAGTACTTTGAACTTCTAAAATTGCTCCTTTTCCATACGCAGAGGAAATTGTATTAATACCTGGATTAAATTCATACTTTGTACCACCATTAACAACTTCAATTTTAGCAATAGCACCATAAGCAGTTGAAGACCTAGTAGTGTAGTAAGAATTTGCAGTGGCTGATGTATAAGAATCTGCTTCAGGATATTTTCTTATATTATACTTAAAGGTGGTAGTTCCTAATCCAACTACTTTCTGAGTTCCTGCATACTGACTATCAACCAGATTAACCTGATTATTATTAATTACATCAGTATCAACAACAATCTCCTTTTTAATATCCGCAATATAATCTTCATTAATAGGTTCTAGATTATAATAAAGATTTTCAGGAATATCATCATTTAAGAATAACTTAACAGTGGCATCACTTTCTAATCCAATCTCACCAGTCTTAACAACTTCAAACTTATTAGTAACTCCGGTAGATTCAAACTTATATTTGAATTCAGGATCCTTATAGAAATTAAAGGTAAATGCTGAATAGGAAGTTACTCCAACCTTTGATGATAAGGTAGAATCAGATAAATCAAATGTAACAATCTTATTTCTATAAACATCAATCTGAGGATTAATCTCACATAGAGTTCCAATTGTAGCACTAGTAATATCAATATAATTGGGAATATTTAAATTTAAATCATATCTAGTTTTACATAACCTAATCTTATCTTTTGTATAATAAAGAACATAGTAAAGTTCTTCATTAGTTAATCCACCAGAAGGAGAAGAAGCTTTATAAAGAATCTTATCACCAGTCTTCAATCCATGATTAGTAATAGTAATAGTATCAGCAGCAGTGTCTATATCCGATGCAGCCCAAGTGGTAGAGTTATATACGGCTCTTCTATTATCATCATCATATTTTACTGTTATAGTTTGGGTATCCTTTCCAAGATTTGTAACTTGAATTTCATCACCCAAGGATAATCCATGTGTAGAAGCAGTAGAAACAGTAACAATATTCTGTCCAATTTCACCACTTATAGCAGTTCTCTTTGTAGTAAAACTATGATAGTTTCCTATACCAAAATTCTGGAAATAAGGTAACCGTTGGGTAGTAGTTGAACCAACCCCAACAAAAGTTCCTGTAGTTCCTAAACCTACTCTAACAGTCGCAACTCCAATAAAATCTCTTGCAACATTAGCAATGTATAAGTCTTGACCTTCTGGCAATTCAAATGTAGTTCCAGATGTAATACCAGTTATAGGTTGCCAACATTGAATTCCAGTTCCACCATGATTTGAATAAGTAACCTTCTCACCAGTCTTCAATCCATGATTAGGAATATAAATCTGACTATAAGGAACAAATACTTGTGTTACTCCCAAACCAGGCATGGAGAATACTGCAGTAGATCCAACACCTGCAATTGCTGATGTTCCCACACCTACCGATTCATTGGGATTAAAATAAATCTCTTTATTTGCGCTATAACTATAATCTGTTTTAAATCCAGTATTAATAGTAAATTTACGTGGATTTTCTCTAAGAATAGTAGATGAGCTATACGCAAATCCTACAGTACCATCAACTGCTCTTCTAACTCTAATTCTTCCACCAACTTTGTCTATATTAAGAACTTTAACTTTCTCAGTATTACCTATTCCAAGAATATCATTCTCCCTAATAAATGGGAAATCAAGGAATCCAGTAGTGTAGAAATAAGTGGTTAATCCTGTTACATTAGTACTTCCAATACCTAAAGTAGTTACAAAATTATCTGTCCTAATACCTATAGTGTAATCATCTTCTAAATGCGCAAAATAAGTGCTTAAACCAGAAACAGTGATTAATTCGCCATTCTCTAATCCATGAGGAGCAGTGGTAAATCCAACCACACTTCCTCGACCATCTATAGTAGCAAATTCAACACTAGAATATGAAGTAGTTGCAATACTTACTGAAGAAATACCAGGACTGTAAAGACTCTTAACTCTAGCAGAAGCATTATTTCCACCTGTTAGAGAATTGTCAAATAAGACTCTATCCCCAACATTATAATTATTACCCCCAGTTAAGATGCCAATAGAATCAACCTGGCCAGTAGAAGCACTGTCAATATTTACTGTTTGATTTCTAACATTATCAGGATCAAAAACAAATTCATAATCACTGTTAGAAGATTTAAATTGATAACCTAAAGTGTTTCTAAACCATTCTGAATCATTTAAATTAAATTCTTCTTGATTTAAATCATTACTCCAATCTGATGTAATGGGTTCTGAGTAAAAACTAGTTCCAATAACATAAGGAAACTCTGGTCTATAATATCCATCAAAAGATCCAGAAGTATCCGTTTGCCCACCTTCAATAGTAGTAAAGTATGCATAAACTCCATTAGGATATTCGGGTGTTATTCCAAATCTACCATTATGTTCGTCCAGATCTCCACTATTCTTAAATCCATAATCTTCATTGAAAAATCCTTGTGGGAAAATAGTAAGAGATGGTCTATTAGAGTGGGAAATCAATTCATACCCAGTTTTCAGTGCTCTAGCAACTCCACCCTCAGGAGTAGTGTATCCATAAGGACCATAAATGGGATTTCCATCATAAGCCCATCCTAGAAGTGGTGAATGCCAAGAAGAAGTTTGTTCCTTCTGTTGCGCCATCCTTAAATCACCAACACCATATTGTATTACTCCACCATCATTTCTTACAAATACAGATTTCCTAAGTTCCCTAGGAGCATACATGTGGCAATATTGTAATCCAAAATCTTCTCTCTCCGAACGAGCAATAATTCCATCATCTGCACTTATAGTATCTAATAATTTACGGAATAGATTAACTGTCCACTTCTGAAGATGTCCTTTAAGTTCACAAGTAGATCCAGCAGGTTTTATAGTAATAGTAGTGGTATCATCGTATCCAATGCCGCCACTTATTACCTTTACTTCTTTTAGTTGTCCACCTTCAACAACAGGAGTAAGTGTGGCATAATTTCCACTTCCATTAATTACAAGATCAGGAGGAGCATTATATCCTGTTCCGTTTCGTGTAACTAATACTTCTTGAATTTTCCCATTACTAACTACGACCATCACTTCAGCATTTAATCCTTGACCATTAACTTCACCTCCACTTCTAAAGAAGAATTCAGGTTGTCTATCCCAATTAACAATAGTATCTGACCCGTAAGAACTTCCAGCGTTAGTTAAATAAACAGACTCAATCTCTCCTCTAACAATGGGTTGAACTTGTGCAGAGAAATCTTGATTAGATAATGTAGAAACTCCAGTATTTCCTGTGATAACAACAGAAATTGCAGGATAATTAAAAGAATGTATCCCACTACCAATCGAACTTAACTGAACATACTGTTCACTATCAAGATACTGTGTTTTAGAGGTAGTTCCTAATCCAACAGGAGCAAGTTTAAAGGAATTAGTATTTTCCTTTTTAACCAAATATTCTAAGGAAGTATTAAGACCATCAATAACAGTTCCTGTTGTAGCATAAGTAACAGTCTCGCCTGTCTCATATCCGTGAGAATCTATATTAATAACATTAAGTGAGGTACTGACACCAGTAGTTTGAGTACTTCTCTTTTTATTTGCATATCCTTCACCACTATTATTAACAACAATATCGGAAATTATATTTTTCTTTGAAGTAGAATTAATTTCTTGTCGTCCGACTCCATAACCACTAATGAAAACAGTGTTTATTCCACTTATAGCATCCTTTTGTTTGGGATAAATCTTAACTGTTTGAGCATCTACTACACCGACATGATAAAGTGATCCTGTAGTTAAACCAGTTAAAGCAGTTTGCTTACCGGGATTATATACAACTTCTTCATAATCTCTAAACTTATGATAAGTGGAAAATCCAATTAAACTAGTAGTAGCACTTCCTGCTTGAATAAAGACATTACCACTAGATCCTTGGTTAGTTGCATCAAGAGAAACACTATGAGATACAGATCTCATATTGACTGCTGCCGATGCATCCTTACCATTTCCTCCAGTAATAGTAATAAATGGATCACTTACATAATCAAATCCACCATCAATAATTTCAATTCTTTGAAAAGATCCTTTTACTGCACATATACCAGTTGCACCACTACCAACAGAATCTATAATATCTAAACTAGGTGGAGTTACTACATCATATCCAGATCCAGGAGATTCTACTTCAATACTTTCAATACCTCCATAGAATACAGTATCTGATGATTTGTAATTTAAAACCTCAACTCCATTAATTAAAATACCTGTTCTTCCAGGTTCAGTTATATAATTACCGCTCTTATTTTGAGGATCTTTTACTTCTCTGAAAAGATTTTGTGCTTCTATCTCTTGTCTAGCAAAATCATAATCTTCAATAACATTAGAAGTTACAATTCCAGAAATAGAGATATAATTGCCACTATTAATATTAGATCTACTTTTTGCAAAACTTAATTTAGACGCATCAATTCTTTTAACAAAATAAAGTCCTTCTTGAAGTTCTGGGAACTTACTCATTGAAGTTTGAATCCCAGCAAAACCATCACTATCAACAATAGTCTCTTCTTTCACATATGGTTGATAATAGATTCTATCACCAGTATAAAAACCATGATCTAATGGAGCATTTGGATCATTAGCAAGTACATCAATCTCAGTTCCACTATACTCACCACTTAAAGTAATTTTTCTACTATAGGGGTTAATATAGGTATCCCGATAAAAAGGAAGGGATGGGGATCCAACTAAAATTTGATTATTAAAGTTAGTGTAGGTATTTTGAATATTTGCGTTATTTCTATTCAGATAAGGATACCTGGTAGAATCTACTTTTGTTAATTTTCTTTGAACTTCATAAGTGTAATTAGATAATAATTCACCCTGTCCTCTAATAGTAAAGATCTTAGATCCAGATACCGAAACAATATCACAATCTCTGTTTACTCCATCACTTCTCTTAACAAGTCCTCTATCTCCAGCTTTAAAATTATGAATATCATAAGATGTTACTTCATAAGTATAATTTGAACTATTAGTTAAACTAAAATCACTAAGATTATAGGTATTAGCAACATTACCAATCCAATTCTCTCTTCTAGTAGTAGCAGAAGAAATTCCTAAACTCTTAATCCTACCAGTATCATTCTTAGAATATAAATGAGTTTCTGGAAGTACAACCTCTTCCAAGACAGATCCAATTCTAACTTTAACTACTTCATCGGTAGTTATTCCAGCATAACCATATGCATTAGCATCTAATCTAATTTCTGCTGCTGTTCCAATTCCAGAAACAATAGTAGTACTTGCTATACCAAAAAACTGAGTAATAGATTTGGAAGAGTAAGATGCTATTCCAGATATTCCATTATCATATTTAAAAGCAATCTCTCCAGATTGTGCAAACCCAACAGTAGAATCAACATCAATAGTGGTAGATCCGGAAGAAACAGGAGTTATTACTAATGTTTTTGGATGAACGGAAAAATCTCCATAGAGAGTGCCCTGCAGAGTTACATCTTTATTATAATCAGCATCAAAACTTAACTTATAGTATTCTGTATTACCTATAGCAATTTTTTCTACATCTGTAACAGATCCATACGCTTCGGTAATGCCATATTTTTCATTAGCATCTTGATATAAGGTATTATTTAAAAGTTTTGTAGGATCTCCCTGAATGCCTTCAACAACTAAATCTCTAGTTCTTCTCCACCCAGCATCCGATGGTCTGAATAAAAAATCTCTTGGTTTAATAACCGAAACTTCTTCACCAAATAATGCACCAAATAAAATTTCAAATGATGGATCAGCACCCTTTGAAGAATAAAAATCTTTAGATTGTTTAATAAAAAGATTCTCATTTAAATCAGATGTTAAACTTCTCTCAGCAAATCCTGGAATAAATTGTTGCTTTAACTTATTGAGAAATTCAGTGAAAAATAATCCACTTAAATTATAAACAAGAGGACCTATAGCATATCCCTCATACGTCTCCACAGGGTGCTGTGCTGCCACAGAAGAAGAGAATACGAGTTCTTCTGGGGAATTTACCTTAGAGTATTGAGTAACGCCACTGAACCCCCTTACACACCCCTCAAAGGTCGTATCTGTCTTACTAGTGTAGGTAATTATTTCATTATCAATCTTAAGGATTCCATACCTATCAGGGAATCCTCTTGTACCTGTTAGAATATTACCGTCTTTATCAGTACTTGTACTTACCGTAATAGTAGTATCACTATATGATAAGTCATCACTTAATATACATGTATTAACATTCTTAAAAATTTCATCAAGTTTAATATATTTGTCAAGATTTTGGACGAGATCAGTAGCTCCACTAGGGTATTCCTGTGAAATATAATATTGCTTTAAAAAGTCTACAAGAAGTGGATTCTCCTCTGCAATAAAATCTGGTAGTTGATTCTCAACTATCGATTGAATTTTAACTCTAGTTTCCATATCTTATCTTACAAAGACTCCGTTTGAATAACTTGACGATACTTGAAGGGTACTTCCTGAAATTTCTGCTCCAGATGCAATTTCATCAGGCCACATATTAATACTTACCTTACTAGTATCTAGTTGCAAATAAAGATCCTGTAATCCAATAACATCATTCGAATATGGAATAGCTTCAATCTCAATAAGTGGAGTTCCTCTATTAATAGTGGTTCCTATAATATTAACGGGATTTAATTTAATTTCACCTTTTTTATAGTCAATAGATCCAATATTTCTTCTAATAATTTGTGGTTGAGTGGGAGAATCCAATCTAAAGAAATTAAGAGTTCCCATATGGCAACTAATAGGTATATCCGCTAGATATACCGTTCCTGCGATTCCACTAACCGTAAATCCGGAAGATTTGATATTGTATCCAGATTGATGGGCAATATGGAATCTATTACCATAACATATTTCATATTCAGCAAAACTATTTAATATTGCTCTCAAATCTCTTCTCATAACCACTGTAGTGATGTTAGAAGTGACAGATTGATTACTTTGGTCAATTATATTCAAAAATTGACTATATTTGAATCTTGCACCAAATTTATTCAATTCTGTGGAATCAGCATATGTGTTAATACTTGAAAAAATGGCATTTTTCGCCGAATTAGCAGAAGGTGCTAAATTTGGGTTATAATAGACATTTGAAGCGGTTTCAATGTACAAATATTTCAAATCCACTATTTCTGGAACAATTCCAGCAACAGTATATTTTTGTAACTCCCTTTTTATGTTATCTTTGATCAAATTTGACAAATAGCGGTCATTATAAGGTTTTATGCTAACATAAACTTTTCCAAATCGAGGTGGAGTAAGAGTTTCTCCGCCATAAGCAGAAACTGACTCCGTTTCGGGATAAATTGTCGGAATTAGTGCTTCATAGTCAGATGAAGTGACTGCTCTGTTCCGAGAAGCATAAACTTGGGTTCCATATTTCTTAATTGACTCTACACTTTCAATACTTTCGCCAGAATGTGAAGAATCAGTAACTGAAATTAGTGAAATTCCGGTTTCTACTGCTCTATCCGAATCATCTTGCAAAATTCCACTAAATTGGAAGGAAGAAAGATTATTTGCAGCACTACCATTACAAACAACGTAATTGGCGGCAATAAATTCGGGTTCTTCAAGTTTTTTACCAAAAATACCGTCTCCAAAAATCAATTCATACTCTTCATTTTCAACTTCTTGAATAAAGAACACTCTAGAAGTGGGAGTGAGGTCAAAAAGACTATCAGCAAACGTATATGTGTTTGCTGCACTTGAAGTAGCATTAGCACTAACAGTTACTGTAAGTAAACTAGTGTCAATACCAGCATTATCAAGAATAAATCGTTGATTGGGTGTAAAAGAGCTAACTGTAAAGGTTTGAGTAACTCTTGTACCTTCATATATTGTAATATCAACAAATTCTGCAATATTGTTAATAACAGGAACAGTAATATCTGATGGAATAGAAAAAGAATAACTTTGCTCTCCAAAAGGATCAGTTGTAGCAACCACTCCTGCCTTTAAAATGAGTGATGCTGGTGCATTGGTAAAATTACTAGTGTCAACAAAGAAAGATACCTTTGCTCTTGCTGATTTTCTTGATCTAGGAACATATCCAATATTACGAGCAAGAGAAACAACATTTTCTCTTAATGTTGCACTATCAATGAATACTTCATTCGTTACCATGTTGGTATTGTATGAAGTAATGTAAGTGTTATAGGCTAACGTATCAACAATGACTGAAAGGTTTGATCCTTCAAAGTCATAATCGGTAAAATTAGAGTTTGCTCTCAGATAATCCTTAATTGAGGTTTTTATCTGGTCAAAATCTAGATCTGCGTAATTTACTAATGCCATTATCGTGTTGGTTGTAATGCAAATTGTAATTGTTGAGGTAATACATCAATTCCAACAATATCATATTCTAAAGTTACGTTGAATTCACCATTGTCATAATTTGGAACAACATCAACATTGGTTAATACTACCCGTGGCTCAAAGTTTTCCACTGTTATCTTGATTTGATCACTAATTTCCTCTGCCGTTAACTCATCAATACTCTCAAAAAGGAGTCCCATAACATCTGAACCCAAAATAGGGTTAAAAAATCGTTCTCCAGGAACCGTCATGATCAAATTTCGTATAGAACGAGCAATAGCAGTTTCATTTTTGATTGCAATAAGGTCTTCATTCAAGGGATTTACCTTAAATGAGGAGCTTATATCCTTAAAAGATTGACTTACCCGTTCTAACGGCATGAAATTATAAAAATACTTTATTTATTGAGTTATTTATTAAGGAATTATAACTAAAATTCTGCCAAAGGGATCATATCAGTGTCATAATCAAGCCCATCGTCCTCAAATTCACTATCTTTACGCTCATATAGGTCATTTGGGATCATTTTATCACTTTTTTTAGGTGTTAGATCATCATTTGATATCTCACGAAGCATTTTTTGATGTTGGTGATTTGCTAAGTTGTCTAAAAAATCGTGTTCTTTCATCTGTTTTACCTCTCTTCACTAAAAAAGGACTCTTCCGAGTCCCCTTTATTTATTTTCCTTGTCCTCGATACTTTTTGGGTACTGAGTTACGAGAGGTCGCGGCATATTTAGTATGTTTACTTCTTCCTTGACGAGTTTTTTTCGGTACGGTATCAATATAATAAGTTGAACCCCATGCACCTTGTTTAGTTTTAACTGCCATAATGGAATTTAATGTGGGTTATAAGATTTAAGGTATAAAACGAACCCACAGATGGATAAAACACCTATGAGCCCGAGCAACGCGATAACGTTCATTATATTATACGAGTTTTTTCGTGTCCCACTCTAATCCGCGGATCACACCAGATTTCAAAGTCTTTGTCAATTGCATCAAGACAGAACGAGACATCCTCGCCACACATATCTTGTACACCACCAGACTCAAAGACTTGCATCTTAGGAGCAAACCAAGGATACTCTAATGTCTCAAAGACACCCTTCTTAATAAAGACCCATCCGAAACCAGTATAGTCTACTGTGAAAGGCTTGTTACGCTTACTCATTGTCTCAACGGTTTCATGATTCATAACACCACCGTTCTTACGGAAATCATCTTCCTCTAACCAGTGTGCTACTGAGGTTGTTTGCCCGTCTTCTGTTGCATACCATCCTGCACTAATTGGACGATCCTTCTCAGGGTCAATACTACCATCCTCTTTAACTGATTCAGCAGGTATTGCTAAATCTGCAAGTTGCCAGAACTTCTCTGTGTTAAAAACAATATCAGAGTCTATCCATAGTTGGTAATCATACTCTAACTTACCATCCCATGGAGCTTGCTTAGGTCCTCTTAATACATTAGCACCTAAACACTTACAACGTGCAAAGTTAACCATTGATGAATAGTCCTGGGATATCTGGATAGACATACCATTCTGAACCATATCAAAGCATAACTGCACAAAGTTTTTCAGAAAGACGTATGAACATCCACGTCCAGGAAGACAGAATACAATCGTCTTTCCTTTCATTCGTGCCTTGATAGCATCAATATCCCATTCAGGTGCTTTCTTCTTTGGGGTATTTGCTTTAACTGTAAATCCTCTTGCCATAATTGTTTAATACCTTCAATTCAATTATACTATGATATATGTAGAGTGTCAATAAGAATCACTCCCCGGCGGTTCAGTGTAGATAACCTTACCTGAGCCACCATAACCTACCTTGGGAGATAGTTGGACATATGACAAATCTTGTTCAGTATAGTCAGTCTTTAACAGTCCTACCATGACATTTAATAACTCCCACTTTTCTTCGAAATCTTCTTTTGGTAAATTATGATATAGTACCTGATCCTTTGCATATATGTGATAGGTTATGTCGTTCATTACTCCGTGGGGAATTTTTTATATTTAGAAAAAGGTAAGGGGGGTAAAATTTTTTGGAGCGATTTTTATATATACATCTCGAATTCGGTTCGTTGTAGGTTAGGGTCTCTATCTTTTTTATAACCGGGCAACGCGACGCCGAAGGGCAACAAACAACGCGGAACAACTGCCGAATATCGATAACAACGAGGACTGCCTAATCGTGTCTTCGTAGGTGTTATAAACTGTGTGTGTACTATGTGTTACTTAGATATCATAACATAAAAAGGGCAGAGTGTCAACAACCCCGCCCTAATATGCTATTCAGTTTGTGTTACTTATAGGACTGTAGTTTGTACCTCCGAGATGTCATCGAGAACAGCAAGGATTTCAGTGCCATTGTTTGCATTTTCTAGAAGGAACATTGCAAAGGTTTTAGACATTTTAGAAACGAACGGTTAGTTACACTATAGTGGCACTTTATGCGTCACCCCTTACTGATAACGAACAACGGACAATAACCACTGACAGACTAACACAAACTACGTGCTAATCTGTCCTGGCATTTGTGTTACCAATCCACCGGAAGTGTCAGTTCTTCGATGTAACTTTCGACTGACTCATTACCACCGAGGTCGAATACTTTATCCCAGTTAATATCACGGGGATTAAAGTCACTTTCTACATCTAATTCTAACGTTATTCTATACCTACTCTGTGTACTGTTGTAGATAGAAACTGGCATAGGATTGCTCCGGTGGTGGTAACTAATAGTATCATAACATACCAGGGAGTTACTGTCAATTAGTGTCAGTTATTTATGTGTCCTTGGGTAGTACTTATGAACCTAAACTGTGGTTCTAGTTTGTTACTGAACTGGTTTGGTATTAGTGTTACAAAATATATCCGAGGTCTTGTATATTTCGCTCGCTCGTGTTATACTATGCTCGCTAAGATAACAACGTCTGAGCACATTTAAAGACAGGTAATAAGAACCATTATGCAACCATTCTCTGAGTCAATATCAATATTAATATAACACTTTAATCCTTCTTATTATCACACTAACTAACATAATCAACACCCTAATCACCCCCTCTAAGTGATACGAATTCGGATCAACATATAACAAAGGGTTCTATTTATAAGACCATTTAAAACCTTCTTTAATGTTATTTAACCCCTATAATCAGTAATTAGTTGACTTATCTGGGGAAAACATATATAATGGTATAAAGTGTTAAGACCTATGAAATGTGTTGCTCTAAGTGATATTAAAGGGTATGAAGATTACTGGGGTTATAGTGTTAATGAAGCAGGTGAAGTCTTCTCTACTAGATGGTATAAAGACGGACGCAATCATAAATTAAAACCAGGATTTAGGTGTAAAAAGTATCCTTATCAGTTTGTTAGATTAACCCCTAAGAATGGTAAACCTAAGCAACACTACGTCCATAGATTAGTGGCACTTGCGTTCTTACCTATTATAGCAAATAAGGCACAGGTTAATCATAAGAACTTAGATAAGACTGATAATCGTTTGTGTAACTTAGAGTGGGTTAATAACAAAGAAAATATGCTACATTGGAAGACAAATAAGAGTCTCCAATGTAACACTGAGGATGATATACTAATGGTGGGTTATAGACAAGTAGTGAATGAAGATGGTTCGTTAGTCAGTGTTAATTA
>Ga0208011_1000069_pt1 | contig 49580 bp, 40 predicted proteins | sample 7_EtaG_FD_184080 | JGI IMG/M metagenome (GOLD analysis project Ga0208011, IMG submission 184080) | Marine viral communities from the Subarctic Pacific Ocean - 7_ETSP_OMZ_AT15161 metaG (SPAdes) (version 2) | ecosystem: Environmental > Aquatic > Marine > Oceanic | place: Pacific Ocean | collected...
CAAAAAGATGGATACAAGGGTGTGAAAGGTGTAAGCGCCAAGGTACTCTATTTAAGAGATCACCCAGAAAAATTGAAATTGCTTCGTGAGAAGCAGAAAAATGGAAATCGATAACAGGAGCTATAATGCCTACTACTTCTCTTACTGTAGACAACGAATTATTGAGTGCAACGAGCATCGAGAGTGCCAGAAGCGCACGCGATTTATCCCATGTTTCTACTCCCTTTATTGCAGAGCACACTCGCGTTCATGGAGAAGGGCAACCCAGTAAATCTTCCGGGCACCGTTGGATACAGAGTTTCCAAACGGGACAGCACAGCTCGCCCACTCGTAAGCGAACGGGCTATGAACAAATGAACTTGTCATTTGCCGGTGTGTTGACTCCGATGGTTCTTGCCCCAGCGGAAGTTTCGTATCCGATTGGTATTTCTGCTGTTGAGGAAGACCTGAATGGCGGAGATTTGCAGACCATCGAGTTGGCAGCGCGCCGTTCCAAAGCGGTCATGTCTGAAGCCAAACGGGACTTCGAAAAGCAAATGATTGCCGGTGGAGTCAGCCAGTATGAAGACTTCAACACCTTGAACGGTATCGACTATGCGAATTTGGGAATGCTTGAGCATGCGGCGGTTGGTTCACAATCCAACAACATCGGCGGATTTTCAAAGTCCACTTATGCGACAATGACAGGCTCGCAGAATCAGTTCTTTGATATTGGTTCAAACTTCAATTCTTCAGGGCTTGTCGGCCTGTACAGAAGCATCATCAAAGCGAAAGCGCGTGCAACTGATGACATCGGCGGCCTTTCTGTAATTTGTTCAGAAAAAGCGATGGAGAATTATAAGCGAACCATACAGGCATCGGAGCGGTACATGGTTTCATCCGGGAATGATAAACTTGATGCCACAGGCATGAATTTACTCATCAATGGAGTCCCAGCACATGTTTCAACGTACATGCCAGACGCAGGAACAAACTCTGCAACCAACAAAGCCTCATTTTATTTGATTGACCTTAATGCAATTTACTTCACCTGGAGTAAAGTTATTCGGGACGGGTACTTCTCCATGTCTGATTTTGAAAATGTCGGGAATGGATACCAGGTTCGTGTGGCTGAGATTTTGGTACGCGGACAGTTGTGTATTGAGTATTGGGGCTCTTCTGCTCTTTTGGTCAATGGCGAAACCTTTTAATCATAATCTCTGAGGTATATAAAAATGAATACAGTTTCGAAAATTGATGGATTTGGAACGCGCAGAAGCGGAACCAGTGATGTACAAAACTTTGATGCAAGAAAACGAATTGTTGACATGTATTTTTACATGGATGATGGGGCTGCTGCATCAACAGATCTAAAAACTGGTGATGTTGTTGCTCTCGAAGTCAATGCAGGCGCCGGATATCAGATCACTGTGGATAGCACAGCAACCGATGCGAAAGATTATTGGGGCTATGGAAATGCAGTAACCTTGGCGAATTCCGCTGTTGCTTCGCACTTGGCGTTCACTTGTGGGGTTTATATTGGCCCTGCGATTGCAGTTAAAGCTGGCGAATGGGCGAGAGTTCAAATTCAAGTCGGCGGCGTTATTGAAATTGCTGATGGCGGTATCGGTGTTGCAAACACTGTTGTTGTTGGCGACAGGATTATTGTTAGCGGCGTCGCCGGTGAGGCGACAGATGAGGACACATCGGTCGCTTCGATTGGTGCTGCCCAAAATCAAGTTAAATTTGCAATCGCAATCACTGCTGCTGCCAGCAATGCCACCAACAAAACTTCAGCAACCGCTGGTGACACTTGCACGGCATATCTTTTGAATCATCTGCAACTTTAAAAATATTTGACGCTTGGGCGTGCCTCCAACGTCTGTTTCTCGCACCCCGGCATTTGCTTGGGGTGCGTTTTTTATTATATATTAATAAGGGGGAATAGCCATGAATGTTGCTGAGATTCGACAACGCATTTTTGATCAGATGGATTTTTCGCCTGACTTGCAACAATACAAGGACAGTGTTGTTCGCCGAATGAACGACCATTACCAGCAGCTATGTGATTCTGCTCATTGGCTGTTCATGCAAAAGGAACAAAAGATTCAGGTCCGGGCGCAAATCAAGGGCACCGCCGCCGGTGTTTCTTTTGACAACACTGTTTACATCCAGGTGATGCATGCGAACAAACGGAAAGTGATTGCGCCAAATGGCTCAACGAACAATGGAAGCACTCCTTTGATCAATTCCACAGTGACATTCACTTTGGAAATGGAAGGTCAGACACTGATTGACAGCAATGGGAATGAATACACCATCATCAGTGTGGAGTCATCGGACACGATGTATATCGACAAGACATGGCTTAAGGGGACATCGTCTGGACTTGGCTCTTCTGAGACCGACTTTACAATTCGGTATGACCGATTTCTTTTGCCGGAAGATTGCATCGAGGTTTTATCTCTTATGGACAGGGATGATGACCGTGGAAAATTGGCCCAGATCAACTCAAAGAGAGCGGAAATTATGTATCTGGACCGCGACACCAGCGGGGAACCGTTGGCATCTATTGATGATGAATCATTTCTGGATGAGTCTCCGTTAAGCTCTCTGACATTGGCGGACAGCACTGGCGGGAATTTGGTTTCCGGAAACAAATATGAATACAGGTACACGATTTACAGATACGGCAGGGAAAGTCCGCCAAGTCTTGTGACACAGCACACGCTTGGAAGCACTGCAACAGCAGTGACCGTCTCCGGAATGGATGACACAACCTGGTACACCACGTCAACGACATATGATTCTGGGATAATAAAGCTTATATACAGGCGTGATGTGACCAACAATGGCCGATGGATGTTGATTGAAACAGTTGCGGCTGGAACAACCTCAACCGCAGACACTGAAATTCGACCGACGACATCGAACAGTTTTAAATATTTGGCTTCAACAACATTCACTTATTCATACAATCAGGAAGTGAAAAAATGGCAAGACCCTGGACCCCGCCAATATTTGCGGTTCTGGTTCACGCCATCAGATGATCGGTTTCTGCATATCAGATTTCATCGCAGACCTCGACCACTGGTTTCGGATACGGATGCTCCAGAGATTCCACGACAGTACCATCAGTTGTTGGTGTACATGACACTTGAAGATATGTATTCTCAGATGCAGGACCTTGGTCAAGCCGCAATATTTCGGGGCCGCTCAGAACAACTGATAACGCAAATGCGCCGAAGATATCTTGTTCGTGATGGACAACGAAAACGATTTGCGCGCTGGGACAAACCCCGCGCAAACAGATTGGTTGGAGTTGTGTCAAGTGATTTCGAGGGCAGCAATCCGCCATATTAGGATGAATTTTCATGTCACTAAAAACGAGCAAGCTACAAGTTTATCCTTTACGGGGCATGGACGAGCGATACCTTACAGATCCAAACAAGGCTATTCTTATTGAAGACATGACTTGGGATTCTCAGGATGCATGGATGTATGGCGGCGGCTGGACCCGTGTTGTCGCCGACTATGATGTTGGCTCAACTTCAGATGAAAGAAGAACAACGCCTATAAATCCGGACTTTGAATCGGAAGTTATAATCAATGCGAACAGGCCGGAACCGCCTGGGTCACGCAACGTCGAAGTTATTGACCTGACTGAAGACGGCCCGACTGTGGACAAGGAAAATCCCAAAACAGGCTTGTATGTAAACTACCCAACGCTCCGCGCAGAACAAAAATACACAATTGAGCCGCTGAGTTTCAGCCCGGAGCCTGAAGGAAGCTATGTAACCACGACAAATGCATACAATCGTCATCCTGGGATCATCAGCTTGCACTGGTTCAGCCAGTTCAACGGCGGCATACAGTGGCTTGTTTACGAATGCACTGACAACAGCTTGAGACATTTTTTCGGCCCGACAGCACCAGAGACCCCATGGCGGCACATTTACAGGCTGGATGGGCGTTGCTATGACGGAGTCACTCTCAAGCGGACAGTGATTGAGACCCCGTGGTCAGGCACACATTATCATACGTTTGCAGGCCGGGTCTATTTGGTCAATGGTTATGATGAACCGCTTGTCTTTGACGGACGAAAAGTAGGAAGAGCTGGATTTAGCGGGCAGGTTGCTCCGCCCTATGCGGACAAAATGACGGCAAGTCTTGGAAAAAGTCAAATAAAAACATCGTATTCGAAAACCCGTGGTCTTGGATTTGCCGGTGTGGACTCAACCTATAAGTATAAGTGCATGTTCTTGAACGAACGAGGACAGTCTTCCGGCGTGTCTGATGTGGCTGGAGAAATCACCTTTGAGAATAAAAATGGCACTGATGATGTTTTGACCAGTGTTGTTCTCAGGATCCCGAAGGGGCCAAAGGGCACTGTCGCCAGACGAGTTTACCGTACCCAAAATATGCGAAACACAAATGGAGACAGCAGAACAGCCGAATACCCGATTGACCAGGTCACATCATTTGGTGATGAATACTATTTTCTTTATGAGTTCCAGGACAACATCACAACCACTTGGGTTGATCAGCTTGCTGATATGCATTTGGGAGCACTGATTAACACAAGCAATTATGGGAATTGGCCCTCAAACATCAGCCGCATTGCAAGCTTTAAAAACACCATGTTTCTGGCAAACAGCCAAGATTCTCTCTTGATGTTTTCGGCACCAAGACGGCCCGAAGAAATCCCAGTTGACAATGTAATTGAGATTGGAGATTCAATAAGCGGGCCTATCACTGCTCTGCAAGTGACAAAAAATGCGCTTGTTGTTTTTAAGGCTCGTGGAATTTATTTAATAAAAGGAAGTCCGTCTGATGGTTTTTATGCAGTAACTCTAACGAAGGATGTTGGGTGCATCGCTTCAAAAAGTGTCAGGGAGGTTCCGAACCAAGGGTTGGTTTTTATGGGTTCGGACGGAATCTACCTGCTCCAGGGTGCGCTGGAAGACACAGGCAGCATCACCACTGTGGTGAGGCTGTCTCAGCCCGTGGATGAAACATTCAAGCGGGTGAATCTTTCAGCGGCAGAAAATGTAAGGTCAGCCATAAATTACAGAGACCGGGAATTGTGGATGTCAGTTTGTGTTGACGGATCCAGTGAACCCAACTTCTTGTTTAAATTTCATTATGAAATTGGTGAGTGGAGCACTGTTCCGAACTTCAATATGAAGACATTTGTGAACACAGGTGACCACCGCGACTACATGATCCTTGGTTCAAAAGAAAGTGAAAACGATTATTCCGGGCTTCACGCCTACACGAAAGCAGTGTCCACAAAAGCGGAGTTCACAGTGACTCCCAAATATCAGACCACAAATTTGGCTTTGGGGTCCCTGTTCAGCGCGTTTTCGGTGGTGCGGGTTCAGGTTGAAGCTTTGAGCTACGGAAAAAATGACCTTCAACTCAATTTTAAAACCAACAGGGATTTGTCTGACGCATACGACACAAACCTTACACGCAATCAAATTCGTCCATTAGAGGATGCTTCCGTTCCGTTGTATGGCACAGCCGTCTGGGATGGTTTGTCCTTTGGTAAACATCGTCCTGTGCCCATAAGGTATGACATAACATCCATGCACAAAGGCCCCGTTCAGGAGGTTCAATTCACTTTGACTGGAGAAGGCAGCCGGATTCAGATACTTGGGTATCAGCTTGAAGCCAGAGTTGGTTCAAAACGTGAAGTTGTGAACTTGAGCCAAATTTATAGCGGCAGCATAACGAGGTAGCCATGGCGTTTCGACACAGACAGGTGAATCCACAGACAAATGACATCATAGATGTCGAAGACATAAATGGGAACAACAGAGAATTCATCAATGAACTAAACGGGTTTATTGACAGAGACAACATTCCTTACGGCAGCATTGGTTCAAGGAGGCTTGAAAAATACGCCTTTAATCAAATAAAGTTTCACAGAATCACGGATGTGACACCGCTGCATTCAAGAAAGAATGATGATGGTTCGAAAGCAGATGCTCCAATTGGTACGGATAAAACTTGCATTATTTCCGCCAATTTGACAGGCTGGCAGAACAAAAGCCACAATAAAAATAATCAAATGCTGAATGTCGTAAATTTCGAAGCAAACACTGACGGAGTGTTAATTTGTGAATGGAGTGGAAGTTTCCGGTTTGGCTATCCGCTGACTGTTTCTGAATCGGCTGGAGTCAATCACAATATTCCGCAAGTTATTGAATTCAGGATATTGGTGAATGGAATTGAAATCACAAAATTAACCAGAATACCGGATTGTCCCAGCGGCAATTCTGGAGCCATGTATGGTTGCATTCCCGTGCCGTCGGGTGAAGTGAAAGTTATGGTGGAAGCGAGAACATTCAAGGTGTCGGGCAGTGAAATCAGCACCGCATCTGAAAATGTGACATGGTCCAGGCGTGACGTATGGATTGGAACAAGAGAACTTATTTGCAATTTTCGGAAAAGGTAAATGGCTGAGATAACTTTAAAATATTTCGAGACATCGGATTCAATTTCTTCATCTGATTACAACAGCAATGTTGATGCCATCAACAATGGGACGGAGTCAATTGGTTCCGCAAATTGTAGAGACCAAGGTCTGGATTTGTGGAATTTTAAAGACCAGTCATCGATTATAGATTTTGTTGATGATCAGACATCTGTGAAAAAAGAAACATTTAAGTGGGACCCGGCTGAAACCGTTAGGACGGCTGCCATGGCATACAGATCCTCATTTCAACTGACTGTTCCAGAAGTGGTTCTGGGTTTTGAATCTGATGACACTTTTTTGGGAAATACCGATGAAACTGTCGCAATTTTCCGGTGCAATTTTGAATATGATCTTCCGTTGCTTGAAACAGATGAATCGATAACAGATTCTGATTCATTTTTGAGATTCACGGTGAGATTTTTCTGTAAGGCTGAAACGCATGGAGGGGCAACTGTCTCTAAGTGGCTTCCGCAACTCAGCAGGAGTGTGACATATCGTGGAAGACAGTTGGCGATGAAAAGAGGCTACGGAAATATTGGGATCAGCGCAGTAATTAAAAAAGAAGATTTGGACCCAACCATACGTCATTTTTTAAATTTAAAATTCCGCCCTCATTTTTCAATACAGCAAAATGAGTTTCCCGATGAAAAAGTCTTTTTTCACGACGGTTCGCTCTCAGTCTGGGATGGAAAGCCGTCAGATGGAAAGATGTCATTGACCATTGAAAATTTCATCAGCAATTTAACTCTCTACAAAAGAGCCTTGTGATGCCCACAAATCTTAATAAAGTCACCACCGGATCTGTAATTTCCGCATCAGAATTTAAAAGCAATGATGCTGAAGTTGAGAAATTTTTGAATGGCGGCATGATTGCAACAGATCTGGACGGGTCACAGTGGGTGAAAACAAACCACATCAGACCGCCAAACTTTTTTGGATCTCCCGCACCAAGAACAGAACTGGTCAGTTCCGATGTCCACTACAGGCATCGGCACAGTTCTCTTGAGCAAGAGTTTTCCGGCTGGAAAGACGTTTCGTTAGAAAACATGATCCCCGTGGAAGGGATGTCTGCAACAATGCATGTGACACCAAAAGAGCCAGGAGCCAACCCGGTGGCTCATATCATGGCAAACTGCTACGCCAGAGAATTAAGCTTCGGACAAGGCTCTGACTGGGGCCGATCAACAAGTTCACAAGACACACAAGTCGCCTACAACAAATACAACTTTGCCACTTTTTACATGTTTGTTCAGGCGGAAGATGAAGAGCCATGGCTTGTCCCTCATACAGGGCGAAGGATTTATGCGGGAAGTTCCGAATCAGAAAGAAGCAGACCGACATCCCCACAAAATTTGTGTTGGCAAGCGAAAGTTAAGCTTCAGCATGGTATAAACCATGTATGGATTGGTGTTATGATTCAACATGAAAGTGTCAGCACCATTGGCAAAAGATTACTAATTTCCAACAGAAATTTAATTGCAGATGTACATTATTTATGAGGTGAAAGATGGCAGGCGCGGCAAAAGCTCAGGGCGATCAGAAAAAAACCAAAAAATCAAAACTCACGCCCGGAGAACAGGCAGCGATTTCTCAAGGATTTATGTTGGGGTCTCCGCTGGCCGCTGCTGGTGGAGAGGCTTTGGGCACTGCAATTGGGGGGTCTGAAACTGATTCCGCAGGTGAGGCGTTTGGCAAAGGGGCTTTGTCTGCTGGTCTTGGGAGCGCTGCAACTGGGGCTGGGCTGGGCATGTCATTTGGGCCAGGTGGCGCTTTAATAGGCGCCGGTGTTGGGCTGCTGGCTGGAGGGCTTGTCGGTGGATTGCAGGCATCCAAAGAATATGACGCATATGAAAAGACAAAGAAGGCAACTGAAAAACTTGAACGGCAGCAAAAGGCAGCAGCCGCTTCTGAGTACAGGCGACAGCTTGGGAGAGAACAGCAAGATGTGTCAGATGCATATCTGAGCGCCACTCCAGCCATGGAAATGGTGGACAATGCCGGTGGCGGCGTGTCATCATACGATGCCTACAAACGCAGAACATTTGGGGGCTAAAATGGCAGCAGGTAACAAATATCACATAAAGCCAGGCGGCAACCAACCCGGATGGAATGAAGTTGATTTCAAGTATGGTCAATTTGCAAGGACACAAATCGGAGATGCCATTCCAAGCCTTCAATTTAATGTGGCTATGGGGAAATCTCCTGTTGCCGTTTTAAGCGGTATTCTGGGAAGACCACCGACAGATTCTGAGTTGAAATTTTTCATGGATTCCGGACAGCATCCGGGTCGAGACAAAATGAGCAATGAGGTGGTGTCTAAGACTGGAGACAAAACTCACAACTACCACATTCCAAAAGCCTGGCTGACCAAACAATACCGTGGAGAGGACCAATACGATTGGGCTGCGGCTGTGGCGGCTGAGCCAGCAGAAGCTGCTCCCGCAGAAGCTGCTCCCGTTACACCTGAGCCACCGACAAGGGAATCTTTAAAATTGAAGCGTAAAGCGGCGGAAGCTAAGCTGAAGCTTCTTGAAGGGGAAGCCACCCCGAATGCTGAAGCTATAACAGCCCTCAAAGCAGAAATTACAGAGTTAAAAGGAAAAGAAGAAGCTTTTGTTAAACCTTCTCCCGGCCAGCTAAAAAAAGCAGAAGCTATTACAAAACAATCCAAGAAAGAAGCAGGCTGGACAGGCGCACAGAAGACAGCGGCATTGTCTGGGGGCCTTGCCTTCGCGGAACTGTTGTATGGTGGAATCAAGTTGTGGGGGCCAGCCCAGCGGCGTGCAGGCGAAAGAGTTGAGGAGATTGAAGAAAGAATAGAAAGAGGGACCATGGGGGACCCGGAAATGGCAAGGGAAGAGTTCACCCAGGCAATGGCTCCGGTGAGAAAGCTCGCACAACAGGCTGGACGGCAACAAGAGTCAGTTATGGCTGGGATGGGAGAGACCCGCTCTGCTGCTCAACTGGGAAGAATTTCGAGACAGCAATCGGAAGCTCTGGGGTCAACCATCAGGGATGTGGCATCACAGGTTGACGCACGAAAGATGGCGCGTGCCGACAAAGAAATGAAAGAATATGAGATGCTTTTGGCATACCAGCAGTCAAACCTGGACAACATGATCAACAGAATTAGCTCAGGAATCGGAATGGGTGCGTCTCAGCTTGGACAAATTTACGCTGCCGAAGCTGAGATGGAACCATTTGACGTAATTGGAATGGCTGAGCGGCTGATGGAAGCGGACCCCACGTTGAAGATGGATGAAGCTATCGATGCTGCAATACAACTGTTCAAGGTGCGCGGCCAAATGATGATTTCACAACGCCAGCTTGCAGCGGCAAAAGCTAATCCCGATAGCGCTGCTCGATATCTTATCGGCGGAGAACCAAGATAATGGCATATATACAACCATATTTCACTCCAACTGAAAACACATCTTCGCCCTGGTTCGCCAATGTCTGGAACGGATTTTTGAAGCGGCGGGAGGCTGAAAACTTTCGAGCAATGGACCGGTTTTTAAAGAGCCAGGACCTTGATTATCTGGATGCTCAAATTAAAATTTCAAACGAGAATCTGCAAAAATTCTATGAACTCAGAAATGAGATGTACAAAAAAGACATCGAGTTTGTACAACACATGGCAGGCGAGTTTTTAGAGATGAAGCAGAAAGCGGCTGAAGATAATCGTCTTCGCGATCTCGCCCAAGAAAAAAACCTGGTAGAAGTGCTGACCACAAGAATGAATGTCACACCGGAGATGGTTGTCAGGCTTGATCAGCGGAGAAATCAAGTTGAAGGGTATTTGAACAGAAGTCCAGAACTTGTTCAGCAGACAGCTTTACAATTGATGGGCAATGGGGCTGTCGGCCAATATTTAAGAAACCCTGTTGGCGGAGATTCTGAAAGAGCGCTCGTTGCCAGGAATAATTTAATTGACCCGATAATTGAAGAAGTTTACGGTCCAAACATGAATTCCGCCAAGCTTATGACGGAAAATCCGGCAACGTACAACATGGTTGTGAATTCTATTTTGTCTCATGTTGAAAGGTTTGTTGCTGACAACAGAAATGACCCATTTAACACTACAGTGATTCAAAAAGCACAATCAACAAACGCAATTGTAAACCCCGACCAGAACAACAGCGCATATAAGAAAAACCTTCTTGCGCTGGCCAATTCCATCGACGTTGACATTCGTGGGAAAAAGTCGCGGAAAATTCGGACTGTGACGTTTTCAACCCCCGCCGGATCAAGACGAGTCGATATCGATGGTCGAAATGTTTTTCTTCAAGTTCAAGTTGATGAAAAAGGAAATAGAGAAGATGTGCTGTATTACCACCCAACAAAAACCTTGGATAAACACACTAAGTTTGCGGGTGAGTGGTCAGAATTAGATAAGGACATTGTTAGAGTCCCAAATTACAAGGCTGGAATTGATGAACTGGAAATACCAGCAAAAATAGGTTCGGCAAAAGCGGCTGACCGATTCAAGTCAGCCATGAACGCAATTCAGGTTCATGATTCGGGAGCGCAAGCCGAACTCAGAGCCAAAGCTTTAGGGCAGTTGTCCACTCATCAGCGCCTTGGCCGATTAAAAAGAACGATTTGGCTGCATCAAAAACAACATCCAAAAAGCCCAGGCGCAAAAATTAAGTTCGAGGGAAAAGAAGTTGATTTGTCTGATTTGAAATCTATGAAAAGAGATGTCAGCGGAAGACTTTATGGCGCCAGCCTGAATCCTTACAAAGACCAGCAGATGTTGATAATGATGCAGCAAGCATCACCGCTCATGAATGAAGTTTTCAAAGGTAACACGGGTAAAGATGTGCATCACATGATGCAAGGTCAATTACAGGATGACATTGCAGACATGCGAGAAAACATTGCAAATTTAAATATCCGCCGAATGATTGAGCGGAAAAGAATCGCTTCTGGGAACCTATATCAACCATTTAAGCGAAATTTCCTGCTTGAAAATCCATGGAAAATTAAAAGCCCGGCGGAAAAGAAAGGCATCCTTGTGGCCACAGAGCTTAAAAAAATCAAACAGGCCCCCAAAACTGGAGATGAAGTCCCTGACATGCCTAATGTTGTGTACAATCAGGCATACCAGACACCATCCGGTTTTGCCATCGGTGTGGATAAAAAGAAGGGTGCATTTATTTATGACCCCAATCAAACTAAATTCACGTATGTGAATGCTAAAGAAGATCCACAGGCTTTCAAACAAGTCACGCAGGGTCTTCGGCACCAATCAAAAAATCCAGTTCTTAAACCCATGTTTGATTTGAAAAAACTAAGCGAAGCATCTGAGGAATAACCATGAAAAATTACAAAAAAAACGATGAAGACATCATCAAGATGGAAGAAGAGAACAACAAAAACAACCAGTATCGACAATACATCCAAAAAAGGTTTACGGTTGAAGATGTAAAAGAAATGCCTAATGGTTTATGCGCTCTTATTTATGACAAGGAACTGGATGACACTGAAAAATATTACGAAGGTGACAAGCTTGCAGATGGAAAAATACAACTTGTTGATGACCGTGGAGTGGTGTTTAAAAGCCCAAAGTCTATGACAAAACCGTTTGCTTTAAAGTCGGAAAAGGAATTGCTTCCGGTTGGCGGGAAACGCGCTGAAAAAAGACGCATGGACCTTGAAAGTGAAATTGAAGAATCAGATACCGGAGATCATCCTGTAATCATGATCAGTGTTATGGATTCTGCCGAAGAATATGGACTTTGAGTGATGCGTGCAAGTAGGCTATGATATCTTGTACTGAGAGGTCAAGATGGCAACACCGAATGCAGCAACACCAAATGACGTTTACACTTTCTTTCTTGATTATCAGGACTACACAGACCTGACGGATGATCAATTAAAGAACGAATTTCAAGATGAATACGGTCCTCTTGAGGGTAAGTCTCTTAAAACCTGGAAAGAATTGTCCAATATCAGGGATGCTGAGCACGGTAAAAAAGTAGATTTTTCACAGTATCAGGCTGATCAGATTACAAAAATGCCTGAAGCTTACATGATTCCGGAAGAACCGTTTGCAGATCTGCCTGTTGACAGACAAAATAAACTTCTTGATGCCAGTTTGGATATCTACAAAGTTGTAGAGCCAATGATCATCACGGACTATTTGTATGTAACTGACCAGACTGGTGACATGCACAGTGAAAAACTGTCCAAGATATTGGAAGCAAAGCTGGACGAGCTGGCAAAGGATTACATCGATGACAGAAAAGACGATGTCCGATCAATCTTAGAACACAGAGAGAGCGACCGAAAGCAGTTGATCAAGGCATTGATGTCAATGGACATGATTTCTGAATATGGCAAAAGAAAGGGCATGACTGTTCACAAAAATACAATTTTGAGTGACATAAAGCGCTTTGATGCAGATCCGGAACTGAAAGCGGCATTTCGCAAAAAATATTTCAATCACTTCATGGGAATTACTTTGCCCAATTTAAGTCTGGCAATGGACTTAAACAAAAGAACACTCCTTCCTGATGCCAAAAAGCATGGATTTCTGGCTCATTGGCTGCTTAAAACTGGCGGAGAATCTCAGCTTGAGGGAGTTGAATTGCCTGAAGGGTACGCTCAAGACGCAAACATGCATGCTGGATATACGCGGATAGCTTTTGCGAAATATCTTGACAGTTTGTCGGCAGAGGATGCCAGTCATTGGGATGAGATGTGGAAAAAATTTGATGAACATGAAATTGGCATGGCCAAAAATGTTTATGAGTCCACGCCAGAACGGCATCGTCCTGAAGTGAAAAGACTTTTGGGGCTGTACAACAGTGTCATTGAAGATCGAAATGCGGATTCAGTCACATTTTACAATGAAATAATTGAGGCTCAGAAACTCATCAATGATTTTGCGCTTGCAAAAGCAAATGAGCAAAAGAAAAACGAAATTAGAAACAAGTGGTCAAACATACACAGCTTTCGGGTAAAGCGCGCTGATGACAGGCTCCGTCTTTCCGGGTTGAAACTTCAAAAAATTGCGGACCAGATCACCCGATACACAAACATAAAGTTTGAAGGGCCGCTGGGAACAGGCGACAAGCTCTCAGCAGGTAAGCAATTTAAAAAAGTCAAGGACATTGGTTGGGCTGAACATGGCAGCATGGCAACAGATTGGGCAAAATATCAGCTTGAACAATCAATGAAATTTCCAAATCTGGAACATAAAATTTCTTTGACACCTTTAGGTGATGTTGCATTTTCTGAAAGCGATGTGATTGAAGAATTGCGCCGCTGGTCTGATGATCAAGACATCGAATACAAAGACGTTCCTTTCGACATCAGAGAAGTCAAAGGCGCAAGGCTTTTGACCAGAGAAGAAAACGTATATAAAAATCGAAAAAGAGAACGAGTCGCTTACGCCAACAAATTAATTAGAAGCTTGCAGCCATACTACAATCAAAAATACGGCACCCCATATTCCATCAACTTGCTGCTGGGTACTCAATTTGAAAATACTGTGTCCGCGAATGAGATGACTTATCTATGGTCAGATGAGAAATTAGAGGATTACAACAAAAGAATAAAATCGAACGAAGATGTCATAAGGAAAAACAAAGAACTGCAAAGTGATTTACAGCCTCAGTTTGGTCAAGATAAAATTGACCAGGCGAATCGGGAACTTTCGTATCTGATACCACTAAAGAAGCGGCATGAGGAAGTTTATCGAATAAATGATGATTGGTCTTTTGGAGACAAAAAACTTCAACCTGCGAAACCAATGCGTTGGTCCCGACAAAAAATATACACCATGGAGCCAGGTGAGACAATTTACGGTTTATTGGCAAGTCGAGATGCTCACTTAAATGATTTGCGGACTTCTTTGATCTCTCCACCTGATGATGAACACATAACAGACATCAATACAGGCCAGCCATTCCTGGATGAGGATGGAGAACCGGTCACTGTTGCGGACCACATGCTGGCACTGGAGGCTGAGCTTGGTAAGACTTTGCAGATGATAATTGCTGATCGATTTGCCACAGAAGGCGAATATGCCAACGCAAGAGGCAAGCACCCCATCTTAGAGCACACAGATTTTGGGAATGCCGCCGCATATGGCCCAGCCTTACACATGCTGGCGCAAAATCCTGACTTTTTAAAGAAATTTGGTGTTGGGTTGCCTTTGGCGCTGAGAAACATTGAAGAGGGCACATTTGTTCCCTATACCGAATATTCGACCCTTAAGGGGGTTTCCACCATACCTCTGGACGTTTCGTCTGGCGCTGCATACAGTCGGCCCATCAGGATGCTTAAAAATGAAATACCAGAGCTTGACCCATTGTCTCCGAAAGAATATCGGCGTGACCTGCTGTTTTATCAGCTTCAGCGAATGGACCCGCGTAAAGCGACTCAGATTAAATCTCCGGATTGGATGACCGCAACGAAAAGAGCAATCATGCCAGTAACAAGGGGTGGAACAGGTCCGGATTGGCCCTTTGAATTCAATGAATGGCAGAAATCAGTAACTGACACGACAGCCAGGGCTATTGCGGGTGTTTTGACAGAAGAGTGGCAGCAAAATTTGGCATTAGGTGGTTTGATTGCGCTCTCTTATGTGTCACCGATGATGAGGCCGCTGAAGGTTAAAGGCCGCCCGCCTAAAAAATTGGTTAAAACCATGGGGCCGGTTGCGGCAAAAAGAGAATGGCTTCCTGTTGCGGCAGTGAAAGTTGAACCGACAAGAGTTGGTTTGCCGAAAACAACCGTCACGCCGGTAAAACCAAAACCAATGAATTTTGGTGCTGGGAAATTCTTCAGAGGAGTCAAAAGGTCAGGCTGGAAAAGCACATTCCGCTATTATTCCAGGAAGGTTCGTCGGAGTACTGCTGCTGCTCCCAAGCCAAGCACAGGAATCACTCAATCTGTGATGATGAACCCACGGAATGCGGCAAGATTGACAATGACCGCAAAAGTTGCCGAAAGCCTGAATGAGGGCTTGTTCATTAACCGGCCCGCTGCGGTTGCCAGAGGACTGGAGGGCATTGACACCAACAAGATGCAGGACCTTGTTGAAGATTATGTGTATTTGAATCAAACACAGACGTTTCTTGAATCCGGAGACCTCAATGTCAATCCGGGTAAATTTAAAGAAGACATGAGACTAATTGTTGATGCGTCTTATGAAGTGATGAAGCATAGCGGCTCAGTGTTTGACCAGCAGGAAAGCGGCTTTGACCCGTATCTTACTGAATTGGCGACAATGGACCCATTGGTTGATGATGTCACATCAGGAAAAGGCAAACTGAGGTTCATGCCGCTGAACATGTATCCGACTTACTTGAAGAAAAAAATTCAACGGTCATTACAGTATCGGCCTGACCACCCCAATGCCGGCCAAAAGGTTCCGTGGGAAGTCGTTGGAAATTTGACCTTGCAACAACTGACAGACAGATATCTCCACACGTTGACCAAAGAAGACATCATGTATTATGCCCAGCATCGGCTTGGCACAAAACAGCACATGGGCGCGAACATTGCCAATTGGATTATGGACGGGGCCTTTGAGCCGGTGTTGGACTTGCATGATGGCATGATGACATATTCCAGCACCAATTTTGGGAAATCAATAATTTTTGCATCAGCTGTCATTCCGCGAGTAATGATTGAGTCCGTCAAATCATTGAACCCATTTTATAAGCCATATGCATCATGGTCTTCCAGAATCACAGCAAATTTGGCTCTTGGTGACCCAGGCTTGCATGGCGACTTGGATTATTTGGCAGGTTCATCTACCATAAATAGTGATGGAACCGTTGAAAAATATGGATTGGAATATGATGACCCTATTCGCGTTTTTATGCGAACAGTCGGCATGTTTGCGGATTTTTTGTTGCCATACGAGAAAAGTTTTGGACGAATCGTCGCTGCGCCAATGTCAAGGGCTGTGACAGCATACAGGTTGCACCGCGCATTGAACGGCGGAAGGGATTACACGGCACTTGGAAGCATTGGGGGATGGAGCGCCGCAGGAGCAGGGATTGCATGGGCGCTTGGCACAGATCCGGTGGGGATGGTCGCTGGAGCATCAATTCTTGGCGGGCTCCAACTTAAAGGCGCCATTGAAGGGCTTCAGGCAACTACATCAGGGGCGGCTCCTGCGCTTGGGGCACTTTTGACATCGGCACAAAAAAGAAAAATTGCTTTTAGAGGGGCTCTTTACGATGCTGAGCCGACAATCATTCATAAATATGGAAAAGTAATTCCATGGGTATTTTCAAAAAGCGAAAACGCAAAAGTACGGTCAGCATTTGATGCCGTTGCCGACCACAAATTAACAGCGTTTTTGACAGGCAATTGGTCCAGGATGGTTGATGATTTACGGCACAAGCGCTTCAGAGCCACAATAAGACAGGGAAGAGCAGGAACAGATGACATTTTCAGATATCTGTTGTATGAAGAGACAAAACTGCTTATCAGAGAGGATTTCTGGAATCCGGAAGCAATCGCGGACAATGCTCAACTGACTGGTAAAAAGCGAAAACAATTTTTGAAAGGGATGAGAGACCAGGCTGATGAAATCAAATCAATTCTTTATTTTATGGGCATTGACCCGGATGATTTTATTGCAAAAATGCGGGGAAGTTGGTCACATGACATGGCTCTTATTGCCACAAGAGCAAAAGAAATCCTTGAAGGTGAGGGAAGACCGTCTCATGCAGTTGCGAGACATCAAAGCTACAGAAGCCTGGTGCAAGCGCTGAATCAAAGCGTGGAAATGGGAAGAATGACGGACATTGAGTCAAGCATGGTTCGGGCCATGCATGTCTCTATGGCGGAGATACTTTTCCCAGACAATCCTGCACAGTTCTTTGACAGAATACAACATACCGTTGAAGGTCGAGGTTTGCCGGTTAACGAGCGCATCAAAAGCACTCGCGATTTGTCCACAGTGGTTGCCAGCAAGCTGAAGGAAGTTGAAGAACAAACTACGACAGCACAATCAAGGATGGATTTGGCAGACGGCATTTACGATTCACTTGATGAAACCCGGCGAAGAAAATTGCAGTTGAGTGGCGGAATGCATTCAATGCGAGAAACAGTTGGAGAAATTGACACAGGCAATGAATCCAGAATTCCAGTAGATAAATATGCGGCAGATGCTCTGGAGGAAACAACCGACTTCAAAAGGAATGACGCTGTTTCCAAAAGTGCCACGGTGAGAACACTTGACCTTCCATATTCCACGGAGTTGAGAAGCGTTACGGATGATGTTCTGGACAAATCTGGAACATTGCCTGCCCGCCGAAAGAAAAATAAACTCGATTATGACACCACATCCAATGTGGTGAACAAAAGCAGAAAAGAACTTTATTCTGAACCAAACATAATTATCATTAAAAACAAAATTGAAAACAAAATACCGGCGGCAATAAAAAGAACAGAAATCAAGATAAAGCACCATGAACAAAATTTAAAAAGGAAAGGTGCCCCAGACCCGGAACGAATCAAAGAAATTGAAGAAACAATTGCCAATTTAAGAACAGAAATTGCCAAGCTGGATGAACAAAAAAGTGTTCATCGAACTGAAAAAAGTGACATAACAAACCTTAAAAAAGAAATTTCCGAAGCAAAAAAAGAACGAAGTCGGATTTTACGTAAAATTATTTCTGAGGAAAAAAAGCAAGCTAAAGTAAAGCGGGACACGACAAAAGAAAAATACCAGAAAAGCATTGACGATTTGAACAACAAAGCCAAAGAATCTGATGCAAAAGTCAAAGACCTGGAAAGTCGTTTGGAAGAACCAGTTGAAGTTGCACCGGAGCCAAAGGCAAAACCTACTGCGGAAGGTAGCTTCAAAGACGGGACCCCTAAACAAGAAATAATAGATATGGCAATTAATGATGTGAATGATGCCAAAGGCGTTTACACACGGAGGCTGGATGACAAAAAATTAGCAATTAAGGAAAACGTAGGAGAAGATGCGGCGGCACTATATGAGGCGACTGCCAAAGCTCATATGGAAGAAACCATCAGGCTTCGCCAACAGGCAAAAGTACGCAAAAGCTTCGAACAGTTAACAGAGCAGCGCAAAGGTCTTGTTGCTGAAATTCGCAAAAATACAGCCAAGCTAAAACGGGCACAAGACCCCAAGCTTGGAACAACACCAGGTGATTTGTCTGCACAACGCAAAAAACTGAATGTTTTGAAACAAGAGTTGAAAGATACCAAGCATACACTGGCTTTGGTTGAAAAACTAAGAGATGAAACGGAAATTATTAGATTGCGAAAAGAGCATGAAGAGAGAATCGTTGCCGCGAACAATAAAGCAGCAAAGGTAGTCGATGACGTTAAAATTAAACCAATTCCGGATTTAAGTAAAAAACAGCAGTTTGTTGCAAGATTGGACGAAGGAAAGAGAGTCCCAAAAGGTCAAACAAGAAAAGAAGCGGTCATTCGGTACGTGGATGACAATAGTGCATTTATTGTGGACAATGTTTCAGGAACTTGGCTGATTGATTTAGACCTTAACGAATTGTCGGAGGCTCAGATTGGAGCCATGGACTACATTTGGCGAAAAACTGTAGTAGCAAAAACTGTTGAGTTGGCTGCAAGACAGGGAAAGAGCGTAGTTTATATTCCTTTAGGGGAAAAGGGTTTATACCATCAAGTGTACGGGTCAGGAGAAAAGCTTGGGGTCAGTCAAATTATTGGTTCAAACTGGTCTGGAAAAGCAGTAAAAATTAAAAAACTGAAAGAGGCAATTAAAAAAGCCGAATCTCTCAAAAAAGAAACGCCCAGGGATTTGACTCCAAAGGAAAAAACAGCCCGGTATAAGATGACTGAGGCTGAGTTTGACAAGCAGTTAAAACAAAACAAGGACAATCTGATAATTTTGGAAGCGGATGTTCAGAAGCTTGAAAAACAGAAAATGGTGGAAGCTGACAGCGCAAAAATAAAAGCGTTTGATACTGCCACGGTAAAATTCCTTGAAGACTTGTATGGACCTGACAAATTGGCTGATGTAGAGCGAGGAGCCTCTGAAAAGTTTAAGAACCCGCATTTGTTCGACAACACAGAATACATTGAAATTAGAATCAATGATGAACTGAGAAATATACTCCCAACTGAAGGATTGCCTTATAGCCCAAAGGGCAAAGCATTTGAGCGATTGGCAACACAACCGCTGCCAGATGTGCCAGCTTTAGAGATACCGGCCTCAAACATTGAAGCCTTAATGGCCGCACGGGCGGAAAAAGACTTATCGACGGTCAGCATTGAAGAGATAAAGCCTCGAATTGAAGGTGAAAAACTGGCAAGAGAACAGCTTTTATCTGGCCTCAGAGAGGGATTGACTGATGATGTCAGGCAGTTTGCTGAAAGCAAAATAGCTGAAATTGATGAACGAATAACCAAATTGCAAAGTGCATTGCTAAACACGGAAGAGATCAAATCAGAGATGAATTCGATGATTGGACAATTCCCTGATGGGACGCAAGCACTGCTATACACAATGGAAGACAAGAACGGCAAAAATGTAATTTTCAGAGTGCGTCCAACTGAGACAATCACAGGCGGGCGCCGATTTGAGCAGCGGCAAATTTTGGTCATAGAAGATTTTGGCTATGAGGGCGCACCAACAGGTTTCAACAGACACAGCCCAGAGAGGGCCTTGAACCTTGAGCGGGAATATTTGCGGATGTCAGATGATTACAAACGGTTTGACATCGAATACAAGAAAATCGCAAAAGGCAAAGATAAAGATAAAAAGAAAGCCCTGCTGAAGAAACGAAACTCAATAAAGCAGCAAATGAAAGCCATTAAGGATGAAATCATCCAGTATGGTTACTATGACCTTCTTGGCCAGCGCCTTGAATTTCAATGGACGGTGACAGAATTGGCAAAGGCAAGAATGTCCAGTTCGCAATTCGCGAATAACATTTTTTCTGATATGGCTGGAGAAGGTCGCCGAATTATTAACGAGTTTTTGCTGGCCACTGTTCGCGATGGTTACCAAGGCTTTGCCTGGAAGTCAACTAAGCATGGTCATATTGGTGGAGCGCTAATCAATGAGATGCGTCTTGCAGATTCTGGATTTGCGCTAAAATCAGCTGAAATCACAGGAGAAAAAGGAGCGTACACATTTGTGAATTTTGGGACGCTTGAACAGCCTTTGTTGAAGCACATAGAACGTTATGACGGAAATAAAACACGCACAGGCATGTCAGCTATTGCATTTGACAGCTTCACAGCAGATGTCATGGATGCCATGGAGTTGGCGCCTGCAAAACAAACTTCAGAGTCAAAAGCCACAATAGGCAATATGCAGAAATGGTTGGCTGTGGATGATGACATTCCGCAAGAGTTGTTGCTTCGAACAGGATTTAGAGTTGATGAGGGGTACATCCAAGACTTTCACGGTCTAACTGTAAAGGATCTGAGCATGCAAGAGGCGCGTCTTCGAAACGCTCAAGATTCGAACAAAAATAGCATCAAGTTTAAGATGAGAGAGATCAGAACGCTACGAGATAAAATGGGTGGAAAAAATCTCACTGAAGCTCAAAAGGCTGTGCAAGAAAAGAATTTAAAAAGAAAAGTGGAGATACTTGCAAGCATCAGGACCACGGAAGCAAACATTCAAGCTCATCTTGATGAACTTCAGCAGTTGCAGGCAAAAATTAGAGGTGTGGGCTCTGGGCGTGTGGGAGCATCCCGCGCTTTAGACCAGCACTACTATTCGAATCCGCTTCCAAATGGAAGAATCGTAAAAATGCCGGTTTATCTTGGCCAGGCACTTGTTGATGAAATTCAGACAATGTTTGAGCCTCAATTGCGCGGGGAAATCGACAAGCTTGACCGCCAAATCAGCGGAATGAGTCAAGTGGAGGAAGGCTTCAACGTTTTGGTGTCGCGCAGAGAAGCTTTGATGGATGAATTGAACACAAAAGTGATGTTTTCTGATGTCGATGGCGTTGAACACATCATGGTCAATGCAATTATTGAACCGGCGACAAGTGACCAAATTGCTTCGGGCAGAAAAACACTTGTAATAAATGGGTTTGGTCTTGATAATTTATTTCTGAACAACGAATTGATGAGCAAAAAAGAGTTTGTTCTGCCTATTTTATCTAAAATTGGACGTGAAGCCGCCGCGAATGGTTTTGATGCTGTCGCTTACAACCTGAATGTGGCATCAGAGCATATGCCCGTTGCTCTTTTACAGTCATTTGATGACATTGCAAAACAATGGAACACATCCATTGATTTTGACCAGGTAAAAACAACAAGAGTCAGCGCAAATAAAAGCATCAAAACTGAAATGGAAAGCTTTAATGAGCGTTTGTATGGCATGACGGCTGAAGATGTAGAGTTGCAAGATTCTCCGGCATTGTATCGAAAGCTCAAAGAAAGACTTGATGCGATTGAAAAAGATGGAAAAAAACCCAATCCATATGTGATTGTGATGACTGAGCCTGAGTTTCACCCAATTGGCAACGACATGGGCATAAAAGAATTTAAAAGTAGAGGATATATATGGGAAACTCTGCGGACAATGCCAATCACACAGGAGATGCGAAGAAGCGTTCCCAACAAGTCGAAGAGAGTGTCATTTAAAAATGCAAAACATGTGCTGTATGAGGGTGAAACACCACAACAAAATGTAATTTTTAAAGTAGAAGAACGCCCAATGTCTTCATCTGACGTTGCAGAATTGGTTGTTGATGAAACTAAAAATAGCATTTACATCCAGACACCATATGCTCACTACGAATTAAAAATTACAGACCGAAAAAACTCTTTGGTTGGCAGACAAATTGGAACCGCTACGGTAGACTTTGATCTATATGATGAATTAAAGCATGCATTCCTGGCACATCCACAAAATCCATCTGTTTTGTTGGAAGACACGCCTGTCGCCAGAAATTTGATGAACAGATACCAAAATGAAGACTATGTCAACCTTCATTTGAATCACTTTTACTACATGGAGGTCATGGAAACTTATGGCGAAATTCTTAGAAAAGCAGGATTCGAAGTTGAAGTCGGAACCCCAAGAAACCAGTTTGATCGACTTACTGTACCAAGACCAGACGCAATTCTTGACCAACTCAAATTTTCTAAACGAACCCGGAATCAACCCATTGAAACAAAGGCTGATTTCGCGGGGTCAGGAGTTTATAAAGCAGCTCGAAGAACAGGAAGAATCGAGGGCGATGAAAAAGCAACAAACCACCGATACAAATTAGCAACGCCCGCCATCGGTTTAGACAATGGTTTCCACATGCTGGATTACTACGCCATGAGAGATGGTGTTGGCGTTGACGGGGTGCTTTGGGAGATTCAGGAGCGCTTTATTGATGTCCAAGAGGGCAAGCTGACTGACACCGACATCCAAAAAGCCCATCTTGCTTCCTCAATTGAAGGCAATTTGACACTGAATGCTGATTTCGCCAAAGAAATGCCGCAGTTGGTGAAAAGGGCCAGCTATCATGATGCGCCGATTTTTAGACTATCAGAGGACGGCGAAGGCATTGTCTTAGACGAAAAAGTTATGATGCGAATGGCAACCAATGAAGAGATGCAAAAATTGGCAGCCCGGCAAGACATCAGTTTTTTGTCCGAAAAGCAAATTGAAAAGACTCGAAAAAAACTTCAGAGTTCCACAGGCAAAACTCCAACAGCAAATCTGAACGAAGCCGAACTAAAATTGGTCGGTGAATATTTGGGCTTAGACTTGGTTGAACCAGATTTGATCAACAAATACATTGTTGACAATGTTCGCTTTGCAGACCCAGAAGACTTCAAAGTGATTGGTGCAGAAGAATTGCCATTTCAAGGGCATGAAAACTACAACGGCAGCGGCCTTTTTCACGCTCTTGGAGTGCAGCTTGATCGAGCATTTGAGATGGCTGACACCTACACATCGATAAACGAATATTTAAATTCGTCTTTTGACACATCGGCGAAAAAGTTTTTGGACACTTTCGAAGGTCAAGACTCAAAAGGGCGTGTCACAGATCGCCCAGATTTAGGTCTTCAAAAAATCGAACGAAATTTCATTCTCAAGAAACTTCGGTCATTCAAATTTATTGGCGATGAAACCATAGGTTCCCCGCAAATTCTTGACCTTCCTGAAGACACAAAACGAAAATATGTGTCAGAAATCCCAGCAGAATCTCGCGCATTGATTGACAGGTACAACGAAGGCTTCCGAATAATTTACACGCCAGGCGCCACGTTTGATGATTTCCTCTATGCGAACACGCAACTCATTGAATTGATGATGGGACCGACATCGCAAAGAATTGCAACTGACTTCTACGAGTCGCGAAACGGGCGATTGACAGACCGGGGCCGAAGAGAATTTACCGAAGCGTTCAGCGATTATATGCATGGTAATCAACAAGCCCCAATTAGCGGAAAACATCAGATGATGATGGCAGAAGTGTCCGCTTTTTTAGACCGTATGTGGCTTATGGTGTCAAGAGACCAAAAATATCCATCTGTTTCTCAGACAGGCAGACCACATCCAAAGATGACAAGAACAGAGATGGACCAATGGAATGCAATTTTTAGACCAGGAACCCGTGCGTTGCACGCTGCAAGTTTGTACTGGCAAGCCAATACCACCTTTGACCCGGTAGTGACAATTACCAGCATTCCTGATGAACCCATACCGATGCAAAGAACACCGGCTCAAAAGCTATCCAAAGCCGCCATGCAGCAGCCAGATATGTTCCGTGCAGAATTGATGAGAGATTTAAATTCTGAATTGTTTGACCCACACAACATGAAAATCATTGCCAGGGAAGACAAAAATTTTGAAATTCGACCAGGTGAAATTACTGAAGGAACAGAGATTTCTGTCAATGAATTGTTTCGGCGCCTTTATGTGATTTCCACTCTGGAGCGCATGAAAAATCCAAGGATAAGTCCTTTTTATGCTGGAATGCGAGAAAAGAACTTGCGTCCACTAACACCACGGACTGCCGTACCAGAAAAGCGGGTTGCATCCATACAGGCATCCGCCAAAAAATTCACAGATGATTTGTTAGGCCGGACGAACGATAAAGGAGAATGGATTCTTGGAACTGACAGAATTGTGACGGACGCAATTGTGTTGGGTACTGACGAATTTCTTGAGGCCAGAGGTTTTGATGTTCGAAAAATTGAACAAGGTCAACCAATTGAAATTTCATATAAGGATTTAATTTCATTTCTTGATGCTTTTGACACTACTGATCTTTTTAACAAAGAACACTTACCGGCGATTCTTAGACAAAAAGAAAAATTGCTTTCAGAACGAATTGTACTTGAACCAGATGTTGTGTTGACAAAAGACAACATTGAAACTGTACGGAAAAATTCTAATTACAGGCTTTTCCCAAAAGAAATCAATGGTTTGCGGGATCAATTTGAGTTGAATCCAAAAGCGATGGTTAAAGTTGAGGCATTTCAGGCCAAAAAGATTGTTTCCGCAGCAAACCAGATGCATGGACTGCCTATGGGCGATGTCATTCCATTTGAGATTGTGGATTGGAGGTCTTTCCATGAACACCGACACTTGGACATGGACAATAAATACTACTTCTATGTGGACGAATTAAATGCATTGAATGATGCCTTTATCGACACGACTGCGCCAATTCAAAGCGCAAGAAACAAAAGACTTGAAAATGCACCAACAACATTGCTTGAGGGCATATGGAAGGCAATGAGTCAAACCTCGCGGGACCTTGGAGATAAAGACCAGGTCGCACAATGGAAACAATTCACAAAAGGGCTCAAGGAAGTTTTTATTACTGAAGGTCCTTTTGAGGGCATGGCACCCAAAGTATCAGAAAGATTTGATGTGGCCAGAAACAGGCTACAAGGCGCCAAAGACAAGCTGATGGAGAACATGACGAAATTTGAAAAATTAAAGCCTAAAAAACAAAAGGCAATGATTTGGAAAATGCTTTTAGAATACTCTGAGCAATTTACACCGCCAGTTCGAACTGAGTTGATGCCGACATTTATTGGAATTCATGAGCGCCTTATCGACACTGGAGTCAAATATGACAAAGGCAAGTCAAAAGAGCTTGGAAACGCGGCAAAACCATATACGATGGCTGATTTGTTTGATGAATCTTTTCTTCAAAATATAGAATTAATTTTTAATTCAACGATGGAAATGACTGCTGGTGAGAAATCATTAGTTGATAATTTTAGAATTTTAAAAGAGAGCTTTGATGAGAGAGGCTTGTCTAAGGCCGAAATGAATGTTTTCCATGAAAATTTGTACGGTTTGATAACTGCATTCACCAGGCGTGAACATCAGATTAATAAAAAGGCAGATATCATAATTTTAGCCATTGTCGGGAAAACGCCACAACAGTACAACCCATTTCTAAATGCCACTCGACTTAAACAACTAAGAAGAAGAGCCTACACACTTTTTTACGAAGGAAGATGGGCAGACACATTCACTGGTGTGAACAAAACATTTACGCGATTCACATCCGTGATGGATTGGAAAAATCGAACACTGGGAGATTTAAACACAAAAAATGTGATTGATTATTTGCGCGACCGGGGCGTTGGTTACGCAAACACTGATGATGCGGCAATTTTGCTCAGGATTAATAAAATTGTGGATGAGGTGAACAAAGAACCAACTGGTGGACGACCACTGGAGAATTTCCCAGACATTGGTGCTGACATTGCTGATCCAAACTCTTTGCTGACATCATTGAACATTTTGTTGTCCAGGCAACATGAATCAGCAAGATTCAGGTCTTTGACCGGAATGACGCATGAACTGGGGGGCAGAGACATTTTAGTAAAAGACCCGTCTCCGCCGCATGGAACTGGCTTAAATCTTACGGACCCTGCACGAGTTTTTGCGGAAGTCATGATCTCCATCCAATCCGAATCAATCATGAAGAATTTGTATGACGATATTTTGAAAATGACGGGGGAATTGGACCGCGATGAATTGATGGCGACATACACCCGCGAATACGGTTTCAATCCGTTTCGTGATGCGGACCAGTTCAAGAAGGATGTGGCAGAAGAGGTGAATGATTTGCTGTCGTTCACTGCCGCAAACGCTGTTGAAGAAGGTGTTAAAGGCGAGGCTGGCGTTGCAGTCAGAAAACGAAAGCAAACCAGGCTTGAAAAATTAGAAGAAAAACTCATGGAAGCCGAAGAAGAGGGGGCACCAACAGAGGCTCTTGTTGCCGGGCTGGAGCAAGAACAATTTTACATTTCAAGAGCCAGAGAACTGGAGGACTTTGAGCCAGACCGTGTTTTGATGGTCAGACGGATGGCAAATGACTTAATTAAAAAGCTTGGCATAAAGCCTATGGGAATCACTTTTGCAGACCAGATGGTTGAACACATGTTGCCGGATGGTCGAGTCGCTCTGCTTCCACAAAAAATTGTCAATGCTTTAGCTGACCTCGATGAAGCGATATTGGGCGGAGGCAGACAACTGGGAACTGTCGTAGCCGGTGATTTTGTAAGAACCATCAACCGCATTGACAGAGAATTGGTTGAACACGCTCAAAGCACTGCTTTTCGAACAGGGGATAAAGAGCGGTTGAAAAGATCGTTGAGCTTACATGAGCGATTTACCGGCTGGCGGGCAACTTTATTTGGTAGTGGAACTGATTTGACATCGGAACAAGTTGCTGTGCTTGCAAGAGAACAGCGACAGATGGACCGGGTCCAGAGCGGATTTTACTTCACCAGAGATTTTGAAAGATTTGTGAGAGCCCATAAAGAAAACGGCAAAAGACTTGGAATTAGCACTGTTTTTATGGGAGCGACAGTGGTTGGCGCCGCTTCGATTGGAGGCTGGCCAATGGGTCTTGCCGCAGGAATGGCCGCCTTAAACATGCACCGTCAATTGACCAACACATTGGAGATGGCTGGATACCGTAAAAAAACTTTGGAAGACTGCAACAATGCGCTTGAAGAACTGACGCGACACCAAGAAACCCGCTATCTAAAAAAGCAAAATGTTGGTGATTTCCAGCAACATGTGCAAGATGAATTGTCAAAAATTCTCGCTCATGAAAAAATGGAAGAAAACCGCATGACAGCCGCTCATGAAAGAGGCTTGCAGGCAAGAAAAAAGTTTAAAGAAAGCAAAGCAAAAACAGATGAAGAGTTTACGGCTGCTGACGTAGAGGCAGTTTATATCGACGAATATTACAAGGCTTTGGGTCGAGGACACTTGAAAAACTTTAGGGAACACCTTCTTAAATTAGTGTTTAATTTTCAAAACATCACAGCAACTTTAAAAATGATGGTTACTGTTGGCGGGGTTGGAACCATACCTTATTTTGTTGGGAACTGCTTTGGTGCGATGTATCAGATGATGCTGGCTAAAGAAAGCCAGTATATCCCATTGAGCGCACTGGGCGGAGCCGCAATTGGTGGGGTTGCCGCTGGAGTGACTGGATTTGTTGGGGGAGCTGTCGGTGGACTTGCCGCTGCAACTGCTTTAAGAGGGGTGTTTTCGAGGACACCTGTCGGAGCCAGCGCATTTCATCGGCCAAAACAGGTCATGGGCTTGCTGCTGCATCGGCAGAAGTTTCTCACAGAACCAACATTTGGTATAGCAAACATGGCTGTCCCTGCATCTTTAATGGGCGGCCTTGCTGGCGGCCTTGCGCTGGGCAGCATTGGCGGGGTTGCTATGGGTGCGCTTGGTGCTGGGGTGCTTGGCGGCCTTGCAGGTCATAAATACAGTAAAGCGCATAAAATCTTGACCAGAAAACCAAATGGATCATATGACATTCCTCCGGTAATCACTCCAGATGGGAAAATATATTTCGCTCACGACCTTGCAGCGATGATTGAAGACTACGGGATTGGTAACAGCTTCCTGAAAGCGGAAACTGGCAGTATTTTGGTTCGAGACATCGAAGAGCGGTACGAAAACGCATTGACCAAAATAGTAAGCTGGATGGGCGGTAAGCGGGCCAGAAAAATGCTCGTTGAAATTGCAGAAGCTCAGGACTCTTATTTCAGAATTCAGATGTTTTTGGATCTGCTGGAAGACGGGAAGCGGCCAAAAGAAGCTGCTGACCTGGTAAGAGCAGTCATGTATGACTACGGTGACCTGACAGAATTCGAAAAAAATGTGCTTCGCCAAATCTTTTTGTTTTACAGTTTTGCCAAGAAAAACACCGAATTCCTGTTTTCGATGATGCTTAAAAATCCAGACCGGATTCTTGGATTTCAGCGATTGCAGCGAGACCTGCAACAAGATGCGTTTGAGGCTGTGGAGCCAGAGCTAATGGTCGATGATTGGACAAGTGGCCGATATTTGGTTCCGTTGCTTTCTCTTGCACAAAAACACCACAGAGAAGACGGAAAGGGCATGCCTAACTTCCACGGTATTTTTGGCATCGAAAAAAGCAACGGAAAAACCACCACCTACATTCCGGTGTCACCCCAGGTCAATGACTATGATGCATTCAAGCTTGCTTTCCATCTGTTGGGCGCATCGGGAATTGGGTCCTCATTTTCCAATGTGCCGTCAAAAGAAAAATCAATGCAAGCCCTCATCGGGCAGGCGAATCCAATTTTGACATCCTTTATTGCGAAAGCTTTCAACGTCCAATCATTTGGCGGCGGCCCGCTGGAGCGACAAAAAATTGACAGCCGTATGATCGCTGCTGATGCAGCTCTTGCAAGACTTTTCGGGGTTGAAGCGGGGGGGATTATGTTTTCTACAGAGCCAGACAAAACCACTCCATGGTACAAAATCCAGTTGGATCGAGTTCGCTGGGACGAAAAGGTTCCCGGCTATGGTGATGGTCCCGACATGGCTTCTCGCAAATCTATGCAATCTCTTGCAAAGGGTGCCCTGATACCGCAGGGGCACCCTTTGACGCAGATGGGATATTATAAGCCTCGAAATGATGCAGAAGGATACAAGTATTGGTCTTTGACCCAAGTATATGGACCTGGTATCCTTGGACAATTGCCAGTAGGAAGCATTATTTCCAGCATGTACTTCTCCAGATCTGGGAACTGGATGGCAGATATTGATCGCGGAGATCTGGGGAAATGGATCCTGGGTAGCCAAAATGTATCAATTATTTTAAAGAAAATTGGGGGTAAAACTACCGAAGACATCTTGGAAGAGGCTAAGAAAAGAGATATCGACCCCCGCGATTTGTTCGCGAAATATTTAAACAATTACCAACCATCAATAAAACTTGAAGAGGCAAACGCACTCTATGATGTATACGTTAGACCACCAGGGGTTCCGCCAGAATTTTACTGGGGCAGATTTCTTGGTATGCGACAAATCCCTGTGTATACTTATAAGCAAGCCGTTATCAATCAATGGAATCAATTAAATTATAAGCAGATGGACGAATGGAAATCCACACCTTGAAAGGAGTAAGCAATGTCATCTATACCACAATTAATGTCAGGAAGAGCACTTGAGCATGGAATCGCTTTGATGGTAAATCATGGCGGAACAGGAAGCTCTGCAAAAATGCATGTTGGAGGGCAAGCTAATGCTATTACAGCACAAGCTGCATTAGATGGTTCTACATACGATTGCACAGTTCACACTATGATTGATTCATACACCATTCCAGCAAATTCATTGGTGGCTGGTTCAACCATACGAATACGAGCGGTTGGTCGTATTTCAAGTGTAGACAGCACTCCAACTCTTCAAGCTTTTGTAAGCCTTGGGGCCAACACCACAACACCAGCAAGCAACAATCAACTTTTATCGACTAATGATGCTACTGTCGCCGCTGCCGACTTTTTTGTTATTGATGGAACGATTCAATTGAGAACGGTTGGAGCGACAGCTACTGGATATGCAATGTTTACTTATTCACAGCCAAGCGATCAGGCTGTGAAAAGTGCAATTATAACTACAATATCTGGAACTGCCGCTGTGGATACAACTGCAAATTTGATTTTATCTATTGATTCACAATGGAGTGCTAATCATAACGATAATGATGTAAATTTAGAAATGTTTGTCGTTGACATCGTGAATCCTTCGACCTGATCCACACTTTTAAACACAACTCGAAAGGGGGAGTGCGGATGCCGTGGCTTCCCCTTTTTTGGAGGAATCATGGCTTCTGGATATATTGAGTATCACGACGATACTGGTCAAGCATTAGCAACAAATTATGCCCGTGTTTCAATGTCAACACCAAGTGTACCTAATGCAACAGATGCAATTCCATTACCAACATCTGGATGCAAATGGACTCATGTTGAATTTCAAATTACTCATACGGGTGGCACCGATGATCCTAGAAACGTAACTGTTCTATTAACTTGGGACTCAGATGGAAAAGAAATAATTGCAGGTCCAAGCGATGCAATAACAGTAACGGAAACCACCAGTAGTAATGGTGTTTATATAGGTGCTTTTGATTTAGGTATCGTTCCAACTTACCCTGCAATTACAACTGCACCCTCAAGCACCACCAAGGAAAGAGGAACAGTATATTTATTTATAAAGTGTGATCGAGTAAATACAACAACATTAAAAATTGCAAGATTACATTGGCACTCACTGAGCAAGGGGTAGGAAATGGGAATCAGCAGAAGAATATTTGACACTTCAGTCTCAAAATCAGTCGCGGAAATCAACGACAAATTGGTTGAGTTTGGTGCAGACACCACAGGCACCCCATCTGGTGATGTTGGAATTATTGCCAATCGAGGCTCATCAGACAACGTGTTTATTGGTTGGGATGAATCAACAGATAAGGTCACATTTGCTACAACATCTGCGACCGGAGCATCCACAGGCGACCTTACTTTGACTGCCACTGCGATTGCCGCCGGGGACATCCAATCTGAAGGATCTGTATCCCTTAAAGAAAAATCCAATGCCATCGCCGACACCGCAGCATATGGGCAGGTCTGGGTCAAAACTGCAACACCAAACGAGCTGTATTTTACCACCGATGCTGGAGATGACATCCAGATCACGTCTGGCACAGCACTTGCCGGTGGTGGTGGTGGAGTCATCTCAGGCGACCTGACCGTCACCGGTGGGGGGGTCAGCCTGGGGAATACAAGCAACGGAACCATGTCCATGTCAGCCACAGCCCACGATGCTGCCGGGAAAAATATGACCCTCTCAGCGGGTCCGCCCACAGCGGGGACAACAAACAACATCGCGGGTGGAACGCTCACACTGGAGGCCGGACAAGGGAAGGGCAGCGGCGCGGGTGGAGACATCGTGTTCAAAACGGCGAACGCCTCGTCCAGCGGCTCCAGCCTGAACAGTCTTGCGACAGCCCTGACCATATCTGATGACCTTAGCGCCACTTTTGCGGGCACAGTAAATTGTGCCAACATCGGAGCCGGGACGGACAACTCTGTTGTTGTGCTCGATTCATCCGGGAACCTCAAAACGGATGAGATTGACAGTCGGGTCTGGGGCACGACTCTGGTGGACGGGTCCAGCGGTGCAGACAATCACATCGCCGTATTTACGGATTCTAACACAGTTGAGGGTGCCGCCGATTTCCAGTGGGATGCCGCAACATCGACCATGCTCATCAAAGCGGCGGGCGACAATCACACGGCACAGATGAAATGGGAACAGGACAACGCCACAGATGGCTGGACTGGGTTTGCAGACCGTGACGATGGCAGCATGGTGTGGGCGCGCTACGGAACAAATGCGAATAATCGAATTCGTTTCAACATGTTGGGGAATCTGGAGATCTTGACAGACGGTGCTGGGCTCGCTTTTGGCGCCGACGGGGACATCACGCTGACGCACGCCCACAATGCAGGACTCATCCTTGAGCAGGCAACTGACACAACTGGTGAGCCGATTTTGTCCCTCAAGGTCACTGGTGATGTGGCATCTGGGCCTGGAATTCACTTTGCCTCAGACAACGGCGCCGGTGAGGCTGACGGAGATGTGCTGGGCTTCATCAAGTTTTTTGGCGACGACAGCTCAAATTCAAGCACGGAATATGTGCGCCTTGAAGCCAAATCAGCCGATGTAACAAACAACGATGAGGGAGGATTGTTCCGAATTTTGGTCATGTCAAATCTTGGAGGCTCAGAAACCCACAACACAAAAAATGCATTCCAGATTAAGGGCGGTTTGGCCGCTGATGCAGAAGTTGTGATCAACGAGGATTCTGGAGACATGAATTTTCGCGTTGAATCTGACAGCGCCACACACATGCTTTTTGTTGACGGCGCAAACAACGGTGTGTCCGTGGGCTCCTCGACAGACGCTCCAGCCGGAACTTTTGAGGTCGCAACGGCAGATGGCGCGGCAGCAGTCTCGATGACCGTCACGCACCTTGAGGACACAAATAACGCAGTCAACATCGCTGCGGATGCGCTGACCACAGCAGATGTCATCAACATCACCGCTGATGCTTTGACATCCGGATCAGCTATCAACATCGATTCAAATTGTGCCTCAACTACAGCCAGACAACTGGTAAAAATCCACAACAATCACGCTTCCGCAATCAACGCTGTGCCGCTTCAATTGACGCAGGATGCTCCAGACACCAACGATGGACACAAACTTTGCACGCTGAATGCGGGTGCGGTTGGGTCGCAAGGAAATATCTGCATAAAAGAAGCTGCGCTCACCTTGAGCACAGGCGGAGCGACAACCGACATAAGCAATTTTCTCCCATCAGGGTGCATCCCTCTTGGCCTGGGGGTCCGCGTCACCACAAACATCACAGGCAGCGGCACAACATATGTTCAGCAGATTGGGACAGTTGTTTCTGGATCTGCGGACACGGATTCATTTGCGGGCTCACTGACGGATGCGATTCTCAAGGATGCTGGAGAGACATCGGTGTTCACCTTCAATCCTGCTGCCGGGCACTACCGTGGCGGCGCGGCTTCTGATTTAAGAGTAACCTGCAACGGCACACCAACCGGTGGCGTGATCAGAGTTGCACTCCACTATTATAAGCTGACAGCACCTACTTCATGAGATGACCTATGCCAGTCGATAAAGTTTTTTACAACGAAGCATCTGCTTCAAAATTGGGATGGTCACCGGACTGGTTCGGCTGTTCCGATTTTGATGACCGTCTGGTCAGAGCCATTCGGAAATGGCAAAAGGCAAATGATCTCGCGGCAGACGGGATGTGCGGACCAAGCAGCTTCAGGAGAATTTTCGCTGAACGAGCCGCTGAAGAAGAATACGTGCCATCTCAAGCTCCAAGCGCATCTGGCAATAGCATCATATACAATGGTGAAAAATATCCCATCGACTGGGACAAGGTAATTCTCTGGACAGATAATGATGACTATGCTGCGCCAAGAGGAACATACAGTTCGTATGACGGCAAGCCAAATAGAGACATCAAGATGTTTGTGGTTCATTGGGATGTGACAACGAGTTCAAAAACGACAGCAAGAGTTCTTAAAAGACGCGGCATCAGTGTGACGTTTTGCATCTCAGCGGCAGGGGATGTCATCCAGTGCTGCGACATGCAGCATGCGACATGGCACGCCGGAAGCAGAAAATGGAATCACTCCTCTGTCGGGGTGGAAATTAATAACGCTTTTTCGCTGAAATATAATCAGTGGTATCAAGACCATGGATTCGGTAAAAGGCCGATCTGGCAAGGTAAAGTCCACGGGAAAACTCTGAAGCCACATCTTGGTTTTTATCCTATCCAGGTGCAAGCATTAAAGGCACTGATAAAAGCAATCCACAATGCAACCGGCGGCAAAATGCCTCTTGAGGCCCCGGACACAGACACCGTGCATCCACCGGCTGCAAAAAACAAATGGCGCGGGGTGCTGCACCACTTTAATCTAACAAAACGGAAGATAGACTCAGCCGGGTTGGATCTTGTGAAGTTAGTCAAGGAGCTACAATGAATCTTAAACCCTCACGGACTCTCACAGCCACAAAGTTGGGCTTGTATGCCCTTTTGGGTCTATCTTCCCTACCAACCGCAGCAATGATTTTCTGCTCACCGTGCCTGGACGGGATTGTCAGCGTCACAAGCACGCTGGCGACGTGCATTGCCGCAGTGGCCACTGGCGGGACAGTTGCCATCGGCGGACGGCATTGGGGGTCCAAGGAACAAAGCAGCTTTAGAGAGAAAGAAGAAAGTGCGTAAGTTTTTTAAAGGATCTTGGGAGTGGATTACAGGGGCAGTGCTTATAATTTTCGGCATGTTCATCTATTTGTTCACGCGCAAGAAAAAAGAAGAAGATGACCCTGTGCTTGAAATGCACGATGAAGCCATTAACATCTTGGACGACATCGCTGAAGAGGAGCACGAAGACATCAAGACAGCTTTGGAAGGTGACACTGCCGAAGAAGATCTGGCAGCCCGCTTAAACGGTCGCGGTGGACCATTATGAGCATTTTCATGCTGATTGCTGCCATGGCATTTGGGTCCGACCTGCCGGAAAAACCTGAAGCGTCTAAGCCGGTGCCTGGGCAATGCGCCAGAGCCATACCGGTGAAGCCGCAATTCGTGGCTGACTGCAAGGGAGTTTTGCTGCCAACATCATGGATGGCGGACTACGAGCATCTGAGCGTGTGGGCTGACCAAATTGCAAATCAGTACAAATTAGATAAAAAGTTACATGAGTTACAAATTAAACAATTAAAAAAAGAACTTGAAGCGGCAAAAAAACCAAAACCATTTTTCGAGCGCCCAGTCTTCTGGTCAACAGCAGGTATAATTTTCGGGGGTGCAATTGTGGTTGCCGGGGGCTATGCTGTAGGACAGGCGGGAGGATAAAAAAATGATGGAATCAGTTGTCACTGTTTTGTTATCTGTAATTGCGGCTATGACCAGCACACGCGCTTGGAATTATTATAAAACCAGGCAGCGGGTGGCTCTTGCCGACAAAAATTTGTATCGAGACGACCTTCGCAAAGAAGTCGGTACTCTGCGGAAAGCTTTGACTGAAGCAAATGAAAAAATCACAGAGCTTGCACAGAAGCTTGCCGCCATGTCCGTCAGGGTTGAATTCCTTGAAAATGAAAACACTCACCTTAAATCTCTGCAACCCGGAGTGGCAACATGAGCACCAGTTCAAATAAGGGGCATACTGATTTCCCGACGATCATTCAAGACACTACCTTTACCGCTGACTTGATGACAAAGCAGCTTACTGGTGACACTGGTCGCGTGTATACTATTCACATTGTCAACGGACAGGGTGCGGACCTTTTTGTGGCACTGTATGACTCAGATGCTCCTGTGGCTGGTGCAGCACAGGCGTGTTTATTCCGCGTCGATAACGGTGTAAATATGACCATCTCATCTAAGACAGGGATTCCAATTTCTACTGGGCTTTCCTACAATGTCGGAACTTCAGCGGCGGGAACCGGAACAGTTAATTCCAGCAAAGCGTATATTTTTGGGAGCTAAAAATGGCAGCATCATCAGTTACCACGACTCTTGCCGGTCAACTGAGCACACGAAAAGATAAGATGTCTGTGAGTTCATCTTCCGGGAACAATGTTGTTGCTGTGGACACAACATCGTGCAATCTTGACCAGGTCAAAATCAACAACTCCGCCGGAACTGCTCAGGTTTATCTGAGGATTTGGGATGTCGCATCAGGCTCAGTGAGTCTGGGCACAACAGCCCCCGCCTTCATTTTGACTGCTGGCATCGGCGAAACCATTGAATATGGTTTTACGCCAGCCCCTGTTCTTGACACGGCTTTGTCCGCTCAAGTCACAACAACGAGCGGCTACGCTGCATCGGGGTCTGCTACATCCTGGGCTGTGACGGTTACCTTTTTGACACACTGATGGCTGGTCGGGGCATAGTTTGGGAGAGAGTTTGCAGCAACTCTCGCGACAGATTGCACCAGGATGGAGATCTTTCTTGGTGCAGAATGCATCCGCCGATCATAAAAATTGGACCCGGATTGGCAAAAAAAAGAGGTTCTTTTTTAGCTGTCAGGACGGGTAAAGGCCCGCCAGATTGGATTGCGTTGCACAAAGGCATAAGCATTCTTGGTGATGACAAGGATTGCAAAAGTGGCGGATGGAGCACTAAAAACCTAAAAAAACATCAAGCCAGAGCATTCGACCAGCATGAAGAACAAGGCGGCATTTCTTGTGTGTTGCTTAGGATGCCCGACAAATCAAGATGGGTTTTGCCGTGGAAAATTCTGAAACCTTTATGGGAAAAAAATGCAACACTTTCCTTAAGCAAATTAGAAGATATTAAAGCTTTGCGATGGGCTAAGAAATTTGACGATGAACCAAAGTACGATTGGCTGACACCACTTATGGAATGGATGGAGAAATAATCATGGCAGACCCAACAGAAACAATGATTCAAGACTTGATGCAACACTCTGACAGAATCAATCCACTACCCAAGGATTTGACTGAGCTAATGCGAAGAGCATCACAAGACGATGACAAAGCGATTGACACCGTTGAACGAGCTTATCGGACCAATGACGGGAAATCATACGCCAGCCAGTGGCTGGAAAGCCAAAACATTGAAACCCTGCAAGGAACACAAGGTTTTGATGCTTCAGGCTACGGGTATGGAGAACAAGGGTACAAGTCAGGGTACAAGGTGGTTCCGGACCCGGCTGGAGAACACATTAAAAAAAGCATGCAACAAGACGTGACTGGACCTGGAGCACAAAGATCTCCTTACGACTATGAGCAAGCCGCAAAAGAATTGATTGGCGAAAAATTACCCGAAGCAAGAGTCACAACACCAACCGACGAAATGACCGCCACATTTGTTCCATCCGACGAATACGCAACTTTTCAAAAGTACATGGTTGAGAAATATCCACAATTGACAAATGCTGAGACGGACACAATTTTTCAGATGTTCAGACGCATGAGCCAGACACCTCCTCATGACACAAGCATCATGCGGCGCGAAGACCTGGAAAACATCGCTAAGGAATACACGGATTTGTATAAATTTTCACCGGTAGAATAAAATGGAAATAGCTGATTTACTGTTGGAGCATGGCTCACTTGGCCTTTTCGCCGCATTCCTGGTGTACTTGCATCACGGAATGGGGAAAAAATATGATCTGCTTATCGAGCGGTTTCAAACTCAAATAGATCGGCTGCAAGCATCTCAAAAGTCTGAGATTAATGAAATCCGCGACAGGTACGATAATGTCATAGGCTCCTACAATGAAGAGCGAACACAAATTCGCATAAATCTTGCTGAGCGCATAGCAAAAGTAGATGACAAAGTTGACAATCTTCCGTTTGACACGCTTCAAATTCAAATTGAAAGTTTAAATTTGGTTCAAAAGGCCAATCAATCCCTTTTGGATAAGGGGATGACAATTATGGAGAGCTGGCGAGAAGAATCAAAATTAAAGGAGATGGCAAGAAAGCTGGCTGACAAAGAAACATGAAAGTTAAATACCGACTTGGAGAAGTGTTTAAAAACAAATGGTTAGGTAATAAGCTTCAAGAAGTTTTGAACCTAAAAAAAATTCGTGTCGGTTATCTTTGGACACTCACAACCGGACGAGTTGTTGTGTCGCCGCACCTTGGGATGTATCTTTGGTTTGGAGCGGACGGCAAAGAATGGACTTCTGAAACAGGCGCCTTGTGGCTAATTGAAACCAACGAAAAAATAAAAGCCCCCCAGAATTAACTGAGGGGCTTACAACAACAAGTGGCCAAAAGAAATGAGTTCATCATAGGAGCATCTCTTCAAACCCAAGAACAGCCAAGGAAAAGCCGTTACTACACCTTTAAATCAACAAGTCGCAATAAGCAAGCAAAGGATTTTTTTTCTTTCTTTCTAAACGCTTTTGTTTAGCCTCTTCGGATTCACCCAGCGGTGCGTCCAAGATGTCTTCAACCAGATGATATCCGTATTCGAAGAGTAAATCTTTAAAGTGATTCTGGTCCATCCACCAAGTTCTGGCATACGCTTTTCCAACCCGTCTTCGACCTTCTCTTTTGACTCCTATGCGCTGCATGATGTCTGCCATTCTGTTTAGCTCCGCCTGCCGCTGGTCCTTGATTGGTATTTGGAGTTCGTGCATTATTGACTTCAAGGTGAAGGACACTTTGCTCACAACAAATTTCTTTCGGATGTCAGAATCTAAATCTTTCCAGTTTTCTTCTCTTGCTATTTCTCTCTTTTCATCATCGACAATATAAAAGTTTCGATGGTCTACTCCATATTTTTTGTCAATTTTCGAAATTAGGTCCGTGATGTCTCTGGTCATTTTTGCGAGCAAAATTTGGCAAATCTCCTCTTCCCAGGAATCGACTTCTCTAAATCTATCATTATTTATTTCTCTTACAGCATCTTCGTTATCAGTAAGCCACCAGTTTTCACCACGGAGATAATGCCATGTTGCTTCAGCCCATAGTTGGTCGAGATCTTCCTGAAACTGATTTATTTTTGCTCTCCCGACCCGACAGACCCAATATCGCCGATGCCCAGTTACATCATTCAAAAAGCCAAGTCTCGTTTGATTAGTGGTCCCAATAAAAACACAGGTTCTTGGCACATCAAGTGGATGCCGGTCATAGGGGGTCCTAAATCTGTCTATTTCCGTCGAAAGAAAAGATTTTGCGGCGTTGTGGCCCCGCCTATGCAACGCTGTGCATTCCTGGAATTCAGCAATCCATTTCCCTTGGATTATCTGCTTTGACTCCTTATTGATCACGTCAAAATTGCTTTTCGTGCCCCATTCTTCTTTCGTTGCAATCAGCTTGCAAATCTCTGATTTAAAGCTTCCCTGTTTAGGGTTCACAAAAATTAAAATTGTGTCAACTTTGCAGCCCGGTTTGAAAGCTCTTGCGACTGCCGACAGCATCCAACGTATGCCATAGATTTGCGGCAGTGTTGCATGCTTAAGACCAAACCGGCTGTAGTCAACAAGTTCACCCGTTCTGCTGTCGATGATGTAGTTTCGGTCCTTGTGGTCAGGGCTTTCCATGATTTCGGTTATCCAGCCGTTGAGTCTTGGAGTCCCATCCCATCTTAAATTGCGAAGGTACTGCTCGACAGGATGGTATTCATCGTCTGACGCAATCATGTGTAGAATTTGTCCCGTCTGCTTGTCGTTCAATTCAAACCCATAAACATCTGCCACCCAACTGCCAATTTTCGCTTCAAGAGCATCAGTCATTTTTTCGCCGACCATCTCGTCATTTTTCATAGACATCAGGTGAGTTCGCCCATCAAAAGAGCAGTGTTTAATTCGCCCAGCCCAGTTTGGGTCGAATCTCAATATTCGCTCCATGTTCAGCTTTCTTGGCAACACAGGACCCCAGTGCGAAAATGAGCCATCAACTGTGACTGCTTTTTTTACCAGCATGTCATAGGTTTCCGCATGAACCACGCCTCTTGTTGGGATTCTTTTTGTGGCCTCAACCAAAGCTTCAGCTTTTAATTTCTTCTCAATCTTTTTCGCAGTTCTTTTGATGCCTGCGAGAAGCTTATCGACAGGTCGAGCCAAACCATGGTGTGGACGAATTTCAAAAAGCAAAGGCTGTAATTCTTTTTTGTTGATTATCCAGGCCCATGCAAGTTCGGTGTAATGGCTTTCCGTGTCCAACAGAATTTTGATTCTCAATTCTTTTTTTACAGCTTGGTCTTCATCGGGGTCAATGCCTTTCACTTCATCTACGATTCCCTGAAGATATTTTAAACCTGCATCTGCATCCCTTGTGTGGACCACAAGCTTATCAACTTCCATCGGTGTGGATGTCGCAACCATTTCTTCTATGGTGAAGCCACTGAGCAGTTGATCATTCAAATCAGGTTTTTTTGTTTTGCTCATTGTGCCTCCTTTTGAGCAGATGCAGGTTCACACGAAATGCACTTGCCGGATGAACTTGATTTGGAATCTGATTAGCCAAACGGTTACCGGCGGCATCATTGTCACAGGCAACGTGTATCTTTTGCCCTGTATGCCATGGCATCAGTTGCAAGTGATCTATTGATCCATTGTTGATTCCAATCACCGGGTAGCCTTTCTGCGAAACAGACAAGAAGTCAATTTCACCTTCGGTGATGATAATATCCGATGGGCTTGATTTTCGCGTCAAGAATTTCCAAGATGGCACATTGACAAAGTAGAGATTTTTTGAGTTCCACCCAAGGGGTAAGCGACTCTTGGGCCGCATACTTTTCGTCAGCGGACGAGAAATAAAAGATTTTAAATTTCCACGGTAGTCCACCATCGGAATGATCACCGGGTACTTATTGACCATCTCTTTTGACAGCCAAGGCATCTCTTTTTCATTCCGTTCAATTTTTGTGAGACCTTCAAAGTCAAAAGACATGTCAAGGACTCTTGGGCCATGCATCAGCTTGCGTGGATCAAGACCTCTTAAACGACACCAGTCCAGAACACGCTTGTCCCTGCACAGATGAATCGGTGTTGCCGAATCAAAAATAGCCTTTATCTCATCCGCCGGGGGATACCCCTTCTCCTTGACAGCCCACTTTTCCATAGGGTTATCCACAATGCAGCTTCCATCTGTGAAAAACTCTCTCACATTCCGCCAAGAAGAAAGGTCTCTTGCAAATTCACCATCAGTGTACCATGCCACCAAATCAAAAACATTGCCGGTACGCTCACACGCATTGCAGTACCATCTGTTGTTGAAAGAGCTTGTGTTGTTTTGTGTCTTCGTGAATGCAACAGGCGGGCGTGTGTCATGGCTACCACCCTGTCCTTCATTGCAAGCTGGACAAGGCCCCCATCGCTTGTCGCCTTGTTCCATGCCCATTTTTTCGGCATGCATTTCGATTGCGGACGCTTTTGCGTCCTCATACCAATCATCGCTCATTCCTTGCTCCACATCGTTGTTGTTGTAGGATCATTGTATTGCATTGTATTGACTTTCGTCAAGAAAAATAATACAATGTATGCGGCACTACAACACAGGAGAAATCATGCCAAAAACAAAAAAAACAACTGAGACTGGTTCTATTTCACGAACCTACAGAGTTTCGCTGGAAACGGATAAGATATTGAAGAAAAAAAGAAAAGAATTGAACATCAGCGAGGCGAAAGTCATTGACCTGATGGCTAAACATTTTAAAAATGCAAAATTGCAATTAATCTTGGAGTGAAAGTGAAGTTCGCCACATTGATACCTGATTCGATAATCCGACAATTGGGGGAAAAATTGCTGGAAAATGAAGAGATGTTCCCGAAGGCAACTGTCTATGGCGAAGATTTTATTCTTGGGGTCAGGAACAATATTGTGATCGTCAGCACCAAGGGCAAAAGTGAAGCAAAACCGTTCTGGTGTTTACCGGAACCACAATCATCATTTATCTACATAAGCTTGATGCGATGGATGTGTTCGGCAGAAGATTTCTATCCGTGTCTTTTAGGCACAGAGAAAACTGACGAAGGCACCATTGACAAGTGGGGGGAAGCAGAAGCATGAGTACAACAGCGTGGGTAGGGGCTTCATACGCTCCGCGCAGATGGCAAGCGGAAGCATTGCCACTGATCATTGAAGAATTGAAAAAAGGAAACAACCCAATAGTCAGTGCCATCATGGGTTCCGGCAAAAGCATTTTAATTGCTGAGCTGATCCATGTGGCACTGCAAAACCTGAAGGAGGATCGAGTGATCGTGGTCACAGCCCCAAGACAAAGTCTTGTGGTGCAATTGACCAGAACAATAACAAAGAGATGTGGGCTGGAAAATGTCGGAAGCTTTTATGCTCACAGTAAAACTGTGGACAAAAAAGTTATCGTTGTTTGCAATGCAAGCATCATGGAACTGGCATCCAGATTGCAGAACAAACCCATCAGCTTGCTTATCGGGGATGAAGTCCATGGAACGGAGTCAGAATCTTTTAAGGGCGCCTACTACTTTTTAAAACCTGCATGTGCGGTGGGGTTCACTGCCACACCGTTTCGCAGCAACAAAAAGGAATCGCTGTCTTTATGGGATTCTGTCGCCTACAGGTATGATGCAGCCGAAGCGTTTCGTGATGGTGTCATTGTTCCATGGGAACTCGTTCCCTGGAACGGTGAACACTTTGACCCAGAACAGGTCAATGAGATTTGCCTGAAGATGATTAAAGACAAAGGAGATGGACCTGGTATAGTGAGCGCTCTGGACATTGAAGATGCTGAAAACTTTTCGGAATTTTTAAACAAGTCCGAAATCAAAGCTCAGGCTGTTCACAGCAAAATGTCGCGGTCAATGCGTGAATCTTATTTGAGGAAGCTTGAGCGTGGAGAACTGGATGTCATTGTTCACGTTTCGTTGCTGGCGGAAGGTGTGGACATGCCGTGGCTGATGTGGCTGTGTCTTCGCAGACCGGTCGGGGCACGGGTCAGATTTGTCCAGGAAGTCGGTCGAGTTCTCCGGGCACACCCTGACAAGGACCAGGCTGTGATTATGGACCCACACAATCTCTTTGGTAAGCATGGGCTGACATACCCGGAGTCAATCGGGGAAATGCTGGTTGTCGATGAGGATGATGAGGAACTGGCATCTCTTAATTTGATTCCTGAACATGCTGACCGTGTCAAAAAAATGCCGCCAGCAACAGCCATGTCTGAGATTGATGCTTGGCTCACTGGCATGTTGTCCTTGCTGAGAGTGGCATGCATTTGCCGTCCTCCAGAAGATAATAAATTCTCTGATTTGTGGCGAGACAATCCTGCTTCGGCAAAACAAATCGCAGCACTAAAGAGAATTTTTTGGGCAACAAAATTCCTTCCGGAGAACATCCGTGAGGATTTCAAGCACATGTGCGGACCAGAATCACTTGCAAAGCTCAAGGCGGGAACAGTCAGTGACATCCTTGACATCTTGTATGGGATTGCAGATGCCAGCAAAGAAAAGAGAAGCATTAATCGTTACTGGCATTGTCCGGTGACATTGCCCACTCCGAAGATACCTATTCAGGGATATCTGTTTGCGGTCGGAAGAATCTAAAAGGAAGGGGGGAGATGTTATCTCCCCCCATAGGTGATGGGATAATGAGGAAGGTACGATAAAACGCTTGGTATTTACGAAATATCGCATTTAAAGGGGCCGGGTTGGCAAGATGACCCAGCCCCTTTTTTAACGTCAAAATCTGACGTTGTGGGGGTGTTTGCCGAAGTTAAATCTCATCGAAGAAATCATATAAAGGACCCCATTTAAGATCCGGGTTTTTATCTTTATCTTTAATGCCCTTGCTCTTGGGGTCCATCAAGTCTTTGAGAAATGGATTTATTTTGCTTCTGGTCCATTTTCCTCCTTTCTTCTGTAAAATAGGATTTTTTGTACCAAAGTCTTTTTTTGGAAGGTCCGGAATGTTTTTTCGCAAGCGGTCTTCTGGAAACCATGGTCCACCAGGCTCTGCTCTTCCGGTTCGCTCCATAAAAGCCTGAAGGACAGGGTCAGGTTGATCTTTGAGATACGATCTCAATTCCGCATCGTTTTTGATTCCCGCTTTTTTTAACCGCTGCCAAATGACTTTATCGTCAACATTTTTTGTATCTATAAGTTTTTTCTCCCAAGGGTTTATGAATCCCCCGCCTTCACCAAAATAAAAAATTTCGTCATCTTCATAGAGTTTTGCTTTTCTTTTTAATTCACTTGGAGTTTGCCAAGGCTGATATGTTGCTTTTGGACCACGTTGCTTTTCAATTATGTCTTTTGATTCGCCTGTAATCTCGCGGATTCTTTTTGCTGTGCGCCTCTCTCCAGCCGCATGTATTTCTGGAACAGGACGAGTGAATGGCATTTCCATAAATCCGTATTCTCCAGCTTCCTCATCGTAAGCCCAGTCTTCTTCTTTGCCGTATCTTTCGTCCATATCTTTTTTAGCCTGTTGTTCTTCTGAAGATACCTTCTCACGCATCAGCCTTTGTTTGTATAGCTTGGCATTTTCTTTCATTATTTTCTTTTGCGTTTCTTTGGGCAGTCGTAAAAATTCTTCGCTCATTGCCGTGGTGCTCATAAAGTCTGCGGCAGATTTCCCAGAGGCGCCAATAAGTTTTTTAACTTTGCCGATTCCCTTTATGGCCAGAGGCTCTGTTGTTGGAAGCAGCGCCTGAAGTTTAAAGATTGCCATGTTTGTTCCCAGCCAGTCCAAGTCGTCTTCAAACGGTTTGCCTTGAGCAGCAGCCTGTTCCCTGCTCAAATATGGAAGCGTCTCACCAGGCTCCAGCGGCGGCTCTTGAGCCATCATTTCTTCTTGAGTCATGGGTCTGCCCTGCGGATATTTTTCGAGGTCTCTTCTCGCCTGAGCAAAAGCACCTGTTGATTTTCCACGCCTTATTCGTTGCAGCATGTTCTCTGCGGAATCGTATTCTTCAGCCATATCAATCCTCGATTTCATCTAAAAGATTTTGGAGCCTTTTGGCTTTAGTTCGGTCAGAAAAACTCAAGCCCCTGAAGCCCTCGGCTCGACGAGTTTTAGCTTTAATTTCATAGTCTTGGACTTTTCTTTTGAGAGCATTAATCTCAAGGTCTGTTAATGGTCTTTCCAAAGGTTTCTGTCTTAATGTACCGTAAGGACGTTGCTCGAATGCAAATTCCAAGTCAGCGAGATATGGTTGTTTTGGGTCCGACGAATAGGGCACATGTTTTCTGCCAAATGCGAGACCCGCGCGGTCTGGCGAGGCAGCCACACCTGGAATTTCCGCGCGCTCTTGGAGCCCTTGCTTCATCTTTTTTAAATCAGCAGCCGACACGTCACTTCCAACACCAAACTTTTGGAGACGCAATGGGCGAAAAACATCAGCCTGAAACATATCAAATTTCTTTGCGAAATCAACTGGTGTATGGCCAGGGGGATACTCCACACCTCCTTGAACGGTTATGGTTTTGGGATCGTACCAAGACCTCTCCGTGTCAAGTGGTCGAACTCCTTTTGATCTCCTAATGTGTTCAGACTGTATCATTTCTTCATCCAACAGATTGAGAATATTTTTGTCATTGTTTTTCTGTAATTCAACTAAATGTTGCGGAATAGGTTTGTTCGCAGCCTTAAGTTTCGACAAAGCTGCTTCTATTTCCTTGCTTTGATTTTTAGTTGCTTCTTTGTATTTTGAAACGCTGGTAAAATCTTTCCTTTGGAGAAATGGGATTTTCTCCGAACTTCCAACCTTCTCCAGAAGTTCGTCCAAGTCTACCTGTTCATCTGTGTAGTCCTTGGTCTTGAGTTTTGTTTTTTTGGTTGGGTCCCCTGGTCTCCATGCTCCTCTCCGCGACCGCCGCACGAATGGTTCCGCTTTGCCAATAACTTTTTTGGCTTTCCCGATTCCCTTCACAGCCAGAGGTGCTGCTGTTGGCATCATCATGTTCAGATCAAAAGCCCGCTTGTTTATAAAAGCCGCCTCAACCGGAGAATACCCCTGCGCTTCCGCCTGTTCATCACTCAGATAAGGAACCATGTCAAACCAGCCACTTTGCATTGGTGGGTCTTCAGCCATGAGCCTTTGATGGTGTGCTGCTTCATCTCTTAATTTTTCAACTATAGGCAGCCTTTCAAAACTCAACGGCCCCATCTTTTTTATTTGTTCTTCCCGTTTTTTTCGTTCGGCTTCTCTGCGTCTACGCATCTCAGCAGTTCGGCGGCGTGGACCCAATGAGCCCAAAAAAGCAGCAGCGGAATCGTATTCGTCAGCCATGACAACCTCATTTTTTCTTTAACGTAGCTCGATTGGTTTTTTTACTGTAGACGTATTGGGATTTTTTTTTGTTAGATTTGCTGGCCGCTCTGTCTTTAGCCCTGCCTTCCGCCCCCATCTTCTGTCTTTTTTTACCCTTAACTGTCAGCTTTTTTGTATTCTTTTTAAGAGAGCCTGACTTCTGTAAGGTGCTGATTGCAACAGCATGAGCTTTGCTTTTCGACATGCCTTTGCGCTCAAGCTGTCCAACAAGCCTATTTAGAATTGCTGGTTGTTTTTTTTTAGATTTAGCCATCAGTGCGCTCCTTTAGTTTGGCTTTAGCCAATCGCTTGGCGGTTTCGTGGATAAACCGTGGTGACGGAGTCGGAAGATAATGAAGACCCCCGTCCTTCAGATGCTCCCGGTGAATCTTGAGATTCAACAACTTCATAAATTTAAGCACTTCTTTTACCGATTCAAAATATTTTATGTCATTCATTTCCTACCCCAAATTAACATTTTTATATTTGTAATAATTATCTAATTAATATTTTTAACAGGTGGTCCTTCAGGTGATTGCAGGCCGTTCTGGCTACCTGCTGAAGATCACCATAGCCATCATCTGCCATAATTGGATGTTCCTCACCTGGCATAAAGACAGACCATCGTATGCGAACTGTCCGCCTGCTCAAAACAACAGCTGGATTTAATTGTTCATGCCCGTGAATCCAATGGCGCCTGTACAAGGTTTTACCTTTTGTCAGCGTCCAGTCCGACACCTTATAGCTCCGCTTTTTATCTGTCGTCAGAACATATGACCCAAAATCTCCACCACACATGGAGGGCATGTGCATTATCCGTTTGTGTTTTTTCAAGATGTCGGTTGCTGCAATCAAACGCTTTGAGTCAGCACTTGTCTGGATGTAAATCTTTCGGCCCACAATTTTGACAGCCTCAACGGTACAAGAGACCAGTTTGTACTCGTAGTCTCTGTACCGGATGTTGCTGCCGACAGCCAAATCAAGCAATGTTTTTGGCTTTCGATATTTTATTTTCATGAATCGAAATATTGGGATGCGGTGATTATTTGTTCTTCTGCCGCATTGTTCAGCCGTGCAAGCTCTAAAGCGGTGTCACCAAACTTGCCAGCCAACATGTCCTTAAGGACATCCCCTCTGTAAGTCGTCAATTTAATGCTTAAAATATTTTCTATTTGGCTGGCATCCAGCAAATATTTTTCCAGTTTATGTTCCACTTCAGCACATTTGGTGGCAAACAAAAGCTGACCAGTCTTTGGGTCACTGTAATTAAAAACACTCAAACTCATCTCATTATCCTCCACCAACCTGGTCTTCTCAAGCTTCTTAATTGCACAGACTCAGAGGCATCCGCCAAGGGTTTCAGCAGCTTAACATGGTGCTCATCCCAATTATGTCCCCAAGATACAACTTTTGTGAACCATATGTTTCGAGCATTACGAATATGAATGTTTTTTTCAGCATCATTAAAATATGGCAGGTCCAATTCTTTTGATGCTTTTTGATCGATATAAATTTCATTTTCTTTATCTTCCAACGCTACGGTAAGCTTCTTCCCAAGCAAAAACAATTTCAAACTTTCCAGCATTTTGAAAACAACGTCAACAGATTCTTCTTCTTCCTGAACTCGTTTGATGTCTTTTTCAATCAAGGCGCACAATGCAATTGCGACCCAGTCCGTTTCGAGAGTTTTAATGATTTTATCCAGTTTGTTTTGGGCGGCTGGAAAATAGCCCTTTTCAACATCAGTTTTGATGTCATTTAATATTTCAACCAATTGCATATTTAATCTCCTTGTTGTTGATTGTTCAATATTGTCTTCATAAATTTGTGAGCAACAGCCGGAACAACGGCATTGCCCAGCACTTTGATGCGCTTCGTTCTGTTTTTGCCACCCTTAGTGATGACCCTTGGCACATTACATTCCCAAGCGCTGATTTGGTTCAATGGCTTCAAGTGCCCCCAGTCCATAAAAGGCTCACGTTGAGGCGGCCCTTCAGTTTTGGTGTAGCCGAACTCAAAGCCCATTACCCGTTCGACCCAGTCGGGATTAAGTTTTCCGGTTTGCTGCACAGACTCCTGAGCTAAGGCGCAGATATTAGTTTTACGTGTCAGCTTGTGAAAATGACTTTTGCTGCCAAGCGGCCCCACCCCTTTGTAGTCGTTCTTCAGCGGTGTCGGAAACCGTGTTGACTCAGCCATCCAGACCGCTGTTTCAAGAGGGGGGGTGTGGACAAGTCCCTCTGACTTTGCACGCTTAAATCGAGCAACTGAGTCGCCCGCAACTTTACCAGCGCGGGGAGTGGGCCATTTCCTTTGCTCTCTTTTTTCTCTGTCTTTCGGAACAGACCTAAAAAGGCCGGGAAACAATGGATTCCCCTGGTCAAAAAACTGCTCATTGCCACCAACAGGTTTTATCACCATCAAAGGTTTTCCGTTGACCCACAGTCCTTCCTTTGCCTGTCGCCTATCAACGCACACAAAAGTGTGCTGGTTTGCATGCAGCACAGGTGACCATGCAGAATGCTGTCGGGTTGCAACGGCAAACCATCGCCGCCGTAAATGAGGCGCACCGCACCCTGCTGCGGTTAACATTGTCCATTCGATGTTCCAGCCGTCTTCGAAAAAACGTCTACAAAGATGACCAAGTCCCTGGTTCCTGATGTTGCTGACATTCTCCATAATGATCATGTTGCAGCCCTCAGAAGCATTGGCGACCCGTAGTCCTTCCTCGAACAGCCCGGTGCGTTCACCATGCACCCCTTTGCCTTTTTGATTGGCAATCGATGCATCCTGACACGGGAACCCCATACACAACAAGTTGGACGGCGGCGGCTTATCGAGCGTCCGGACATCAGGATGAATCGGAACACCAGGAAAATGCCGCTTCAAAACCAAAGATGCAAAAGGGTCCTGTTCGCAAAGAAGGACGGTCTCAAGCTCAAGACCCACGTCCGAAAACGCTTTGTGGATTCCAAGCTCAAGACCGCCAATGCCGCTGAACATGCCGATCATCTTCATTATAGATTCACATGCTCAGCCGACTCAGACACATCCCATTCTTCAAGTTTAATGGTGATTCTCTTATCGAAAGCCTTTATATTAATTACTTTACCATCAGGTAATTTCGCTTCGACAATAATCTCTCCAATCTCCAACTGAATGCTGCCAGTGCCATCACAAATGTCGTAAATTTTTGCACAAAGTATTTTTTCATCGATTGTTTCTGGCTGACCTTCAGCAACAAACTGCCAAGCAATATCTGCTTGTTCTGGGTCATCATAATGGGGAACGATTTGGTCACCCAAGGACATTAATTTTTTGTTAAAAATATCTGGTCTGCTGTTTTTTGTAAACGGCATAAGTTTCTCCTTTTTGTCAAGTTCATTGACAGTTAACTGTCTTTGTTGTTTTCTGCCGGACAAGAAATGTCCTCACCCCATGGCAGCGATAAAGTTTTTTTGGGGATTTTTTTAATCATTTCGTCGATACTATCAGCATATTCGTCACTTAGCTCTATCAGGTAC
>Ga0208011_1000072_pt1 | contig 48437 bp, 58 predicted proteins | sample 7_EtaG_FD_184080 | JGI IMG/M metagenome (GOLD analysis project Ga0208011, IMG submission 184080) | Marine viral communities from the Subarctic Pacific Ocean - 7_ETSP_OMZ_AT15161 metaG (SPAdes) (version 2) | ecosystem: Environmental > Aquatic > Marine > Oceanic | place: Pacific Ocean | collected...
AAGACAATGAAAAGTTCTCAGGACTATTAAAGTATTGTATTGATCACGGACACTGGAGCGTCTTTGAGCAAGCGTTTATGACCGTTGAGATCAATACTACCAGAGGACTTGCTGCACAGATCCTAAGGCATCGTTCATTCACCTTCCAGGAGTTCTCACAGCGGTATGCTGATGCTTCTATGTTGGATGAGAATATACCTGTTCCTGAATTGCGTAGACAGGACACAAAGAATCGTCAGAATTCTACAGATGATTTGGATCCTAAACTTGTACATGATTATGAAATAGGAATTCAAAAGCATTTTGAGAATGCCATGTGGTTGTATAAAGATATGTTAGAGAATGGAGTTGCTAAAGAGTGTGCTCGATTTGTATTACCTCTTGCTACTCCTACCCGACTTTATATGACGGGTTCAGTGAGATCATGGGCCCATTATATTGATTTGCGTTCTGCTCATGGTACACAGAAAGAACATATGGATGTAGCAGAAGCAATTCGTTGTATCTTTATTTGTCAGTTCCCAACTGTTGCTGAAGCACTGGGATGGGAACTCCAGGAGGAATGTCCTGAGTGTGATGATGCTCCTTCAATCCTTATTGAATAAATACCTTTACCTATTATAGATAAAATGCCTACATATCCAGTGAAACATAAAGAGACTGGAGAGATTAAAGAACTCTCTATGACCATGAAAGAATATTGTGAATGGAAAGATGAGAATCCTGATTGGGATAAAGATTGGTCCAAGGGTGTTGCTGGAGTTGGAGAAGTTGGTGAGATGCATATGAAAGGAGAAGCAAATTCCAGTGGATGGAATGAAATCCTAGATAGAGCATCCAGACAACCTGGTTCCACTGTTCGTAAAAACCGAGACTATAGTTAAGCATGCCTAGAAAAAAAAGTTCAGCAACTGAAGCGATCGGAGTAGGTTTTACAGCTAAACAAATGAGACGGAAAAAACCAATTAATTCTGATTTTTTGGTTGATATTGAACCATTAACTAAGAATCAGGAGAAATTCTTTACCGAATATGATGCCGGTAAGAATTTATTTGCGTATGGTTGTGCTGGCACAGGTAAAACTTTTATTGCCCTGTATAAGGCATTAAAAGAAGTTCTTGATGCCGATTCTGTATATGAAAGAATCTATATGGTAAGATCTTTAGTATCTACTAGGGAGATTGGATTTCTTCCTGGAGATCATGAAGACAAGTCATATCTTTACCAGATACCTTACAAAAAAATGGTAAAGTATATGTTTGAGATGCCTACAGATGCAGACTTTGAAATGTTGTACGGCAATTTGAAGACGCAAGATACTTTAGACTTTTGGAGCACCTCATTCATAAGAGGTACAACATTTGATAGTGCTATTATTATAGTTGATGAATGTCAAAACTTGAACTTTCATGAACTTGATAGTATAATAACTCGTGTAGGTGAAAACTCTAAGATCATCTTCTGTGGAGATGGTGTGCAAAGTGATTTAACTAAAACATCAGAGAGGGAAGGTCTTCATACATTCATTGAAATCATTAACAAAATGCCTTCATTTTCGTTAGTTGAATTTGATATTGATGACATCGTTCGATCTGGTTTGGTTAAAGAATACATTATGGCTAAGAACTTTTTAGGTATGGTATGACGTTTAATCATTGTAATTACTTGGGTGATATTGAACTTGAGAAAAAAGAAATAGATGGGGTTCGTTTCTATAACTTACCTGACGGACAATGGGTTCCGTCTATTACTTCTGTAACTTCTCATTATAATCGTCAGATTTTTATTAATTGGCGTAAACGAGTTGGTATTGAAGAAGCAAATAGAATTACAAAGAAGGCTACTACCAGAGGTACAGATTTTCACTTAATCTGTCAGGATTATTTGGAGAACAAAGAAATTGATCCAGATAATTACATGCCAGGTTCAGTTTTTATGTTCCATTCGGTTAAAAAAATACTTGATAACATAAATAGTATTCACGCTATTGAGAGAACACTATATTCAGAGTACTTAGGACTTGCTGGAAGAGTTGACTGTATTGCTGAGTATGAAGGTGGACTTGCTATAATAGATTTTAAGACTTCAACAAAAATTAAACCTGAAGAATGGATTGAACAATATTTTGTTCAGGAAACCGCGTATGCCTGCATGTATTATGAAATGACTGGCATTCCTGTGCAGAAACTTATTACTATCATGGTAACACCTGACGGTGAACATCATGTGTTTGATAAGAGGAATAAAAGTGATTACATCAAACTCTTAGTCAAGTATATTAAGGAGTTTGTAAACGATAAGGTAGGAGACAATGCCAAAACTTAAAGAAGTACTTGAAGAGAAATTTATGTGTCAGTCGAGATTTTCGAGTGCTATTGAGAAACTCGTATGCGAACATAAAGAAATGAATTACATTGATGCTATTATTTTCTTCTGTGATCAAAATAATATTGATGTAGAATCAGTATCTAAACTGATATCAAAACCATTAAAAGAGAAACTTAAATTTGAAGCTATTGAACTTAATTTCTTAAAGAAAACTAGTTACGCAAAATTACCTCTATGATTTAATAATGTCTCCCTTTGAATGTTATAAAACTTATTTGTCATTAAAGAGTCATTTCACAAGAGAAAAATACAATTACCATAAGTATGGTGGTAAATCTAGAGCATCTCTTCAATCTTTTTATAAAAGAAAGGATAGATATTTCTTTGAGAAGATGTCTAGGAAACTGGCTGATAAAGAGATTGAAAATTTCTTCTTAGCTAACTTTGTGTCTTGTTCTGATCCACAGTCATTATGGATTGGTGAAATTGTAAAGACTGGTCAGTCACATTACTTAGAATGGCAGAAGAAGGTTCAATCATTGTCTTATATTTTTAAAGAAGATGTTAATATTTTATTTGATGATAAGAAAGTAGATGAAGTGTTTGATTGTTCTAGTGGGCATCCTCCAGTATTAAAAAGTTACTTGGGTGGGTTTGTAAGCTTGGAAAGTTTGGTAATATGTAATAGAATATTTGGGTACGTTAAAAACTTTGATAAACAATTGGAAGATCCCGTGTGGAAAACCGTAAGTATGAGAATTAAGAAGTATGAACCATTTCTAAATATTGATGTATTTCGTTATAAAAAAACACTAAAGGAAGTAGTACTAGAATGACATTTTTTGAATCAGATATAGTAAGAAAAGAGATGACGGAAATTGCTGAACTTCAACAGGAAGTTTTGGGCCGTGTCTTTAATTTTGAACGATTACCACCAGAAGAACAACGGCGACATGTTGATATAATGGAACAACTTCTGGAAAAACAAAGAGTTATGTACACTCGGATGAGTTTATCCGATGATCCTGAGGCGTTAGCTATGAAAGAAGAAATTCTTAAAGGTTGTGAAGTGATGGGTCTACCACCAAACATGGACCTTAATACATTTTTTTCTGGTATGACAAGAATGTTGGATCAATTACGGGCACAAATAAAGTCTTGACTTTGATTCAATAATACTCTATAATTTAAAAATACAAACCAAATACAACTAATACGGAGAATATGTATGTCGTTTGCTAATCTTAAAAAGCAATCTAAACTTGGCTCTCTTACCGCTAAACTGGTAAAGGAAGTCGAAAAACTGAATACTAATGATGGCGGAGTTGATGATCGAATTTGGAAACCAGAACTAGATAAATCTGGCAATGGTTATGCTGTTGTTCGATTCCTTCCTGCTCCTGATGGAGAAGATATTCCTTGGGTTAAACTCTGGAGTCATGCCTTTCAGGGCCCTGGTGGATGGTATATTGAAAACTCCCTGACTACATTGAATCAAAAAGATCCTGTTTCAGAACACAACCGTGAACTCTGGAACAGTGGTAATGATTCCGATAAAGATATTGTTCGTAGACAGAAACGTAAACTGTCTTACTATGCAAATATCTACGTTGTAAAAGATCCTACTCGCCCAGAAAATGAAGGACAAGTGTTCCTTTATAAGTTTGGTAAGAAGATCTTTGATAAGATCATGGAAGCAATGCAACCAGAGTTTGAGGATGAAACACCAATCAATCCTTTTGACTTCTGGCAAGGTGCAAACTTCAAATTGAAGATCGTTAAGAAGGATGGATTCTGGAACTATGACAAGTCAGAGTTCAGTGCAGTTTCACCACTTCTTGAAGATGATGACGCACTAGAAACATTATGGAAGAAGGAATATTCCTTGACTGAGATGGTTGATAACACCAAGTTTAAATCTTATGATGCTCTGAAGAAACGTCTTGATCTTGTCCTAGGAGCGAAGAAGTCTGCTCCTGTTATTGATGAAGAAGTAACCAATGAGGATGAAGATAGAACACCTCGTCCATCAGTAACTGCTGCTTCAGTAGGTACTGATGAGGATTCGGATGATGCTTTGAGTTACTTCCAAAAACTGGCGGAGAGTTAATCTCTGTCGAAATTCAGCTTTTATTTCTAAAATAAGCGCTAAAAAAATCCTGGCCATTTTTCGGTGGCCAGGATTTTCTTTATGAAGTTAAACGTATATTGTCTGCTCGTTTTAATTTTTTATTAATATATTGTGTGCCTAGTCCATATTGCATTATACGATCAATATCATCTTCTATGACTGGTATGTATAGGGGATTAATGATGTTGATTTCTCTTTTTGCGTTATTTTTATCTTCTTCCCATGATTTAAATGTTACCTCATCTGTAATACTTGTAGCAATTGTTTCTTCTCCTCTACCAGCGTCATAGTAAGTAAGACTATAATCACTATCAACAATTTTACCAGCTGGTAAGACGGTACGACCTATACCATCTTTGATTTGTGTAGTAACGTAATGTCTTACTTTGTTTGCATTTTCAATTGATCCATATTTGTCTATTAGGAAACTTTCGAAAGGTCTTTGAGCTAAAGGCCATTGATCCCATATATTTGTAATATTATTTGCTACAAGAATTACCCAATCGTAAGTTGGATCTCTATAGAGTTCTTCAGCAACATTATCAGGTCTCATGTCTCCTTTGATAATATACTTATCAAAGACCCACATATTTTCGTTTATATCGTCTCTAAGACGAGGTTTTCTAAACAAGTTTTTGGATCGAACAAAGTCTAAATTAGTCCTATCGGAAAATCTAGAGACATATTCGAATTCTGGTAATTTTCGGAAATAATTTGACATTGTTAGAATCCTATGTGGTCGTTGCCAAATTGATCATAATCACTATCGTATACTGGTTCGATTTCTGTAAATGATAGTCCTAGGTCATAAGCTACCATACTCCCATTTTCGTATGTCATGTAACTGCCATCAGGAGCATAATCCACAGTGAAATTCACTAATGATGCCATCTTAAATTTATTCATGAATGGATGGTCTCCAGAAACCTCACCTCCTTCACCCGTCTTCGTCGGCGTACTATGTTGGTATTGTATTTTGAAGACGTTGGGACTTTGTAGGAAAAGTGCATTTTGGGTAGCCTTTACAGACATCCCTTGTTTAAAGAATCGAATAATTTTTTGACAAAGCTTTGTTTCTGGTTCATTTCTTGGTGATAATCTGATACTGAAGGAAAAATTTCTCAATTCTGGACCATTAAACAATAATTCCAAATTTGGGTTAATGACAGCACCTGTACCTCTAGTTAAAAGTCTACCTCCACCCACAATCTTTTGAGCAATAGCAGCTGTAAGTGTTGCCTTAAGTTCTTCTTTATTCTGACCTGTGGCATCCACCATAGCATCAAGTTGTCTACCTAATGCGGTTCCAATGTCCCCTCCAGATTTCATAATATCAGTTAAAGCTGCTGCACCAAATGCTTGGAAAGCATTTAAACTATTCGGACCCCAACCTACTTTATCTACGGATTTAAGAGATCCTTGAATTGGTACACTTACAGAACCAATATTTTTTTTGTCTCTATATCTCTCTGTTGATCTTCCTATATCAAAACTGCCTGCTCCGCTTGTGGCCATATTGTTTAATTTACTATTTGCTCTGTGACGAAATTGTGTATAACTCATAAAGTCCATTCCACTAGATTGTAAGTCGTCTGGATAGTATAGATCACCATAACCCTTTCTACCCATACTTTCAGCAGCTGTTGCAAATGCTCTCATCGCGGTTTGAGCGGTATTAATTCCAACTGGTCCACTAGTTGGACTAGTTGATCCTTGTCTTCCATTATCGGCTCCATTTGGTGTTTCTGAATTATCATTTAATTTTCCATTAATAGCACCTGAATTGCCAGATGATAGTGCTTTCCCCTGATTTTGTAGAGTTTGTTGGATTCCTTGTCTTATTTGATTATTAAAATTCCGTTTAAGTGTACTATCTGGTTGGGCAAGATTTTGAGTGAATCCAGGTAAATCTTTTTCTATTTCAGGTGGAATTGTCCAAGTACCATATTTATCTTTAGTAGCAACAACCTCTCCATCCGATACTCTTTTTACAGTTGCTTCTCCAGTCGAGTCATCGAATTCGGTAGTTACCTTGATGATAGCTCCTTGAGATCTTAGACCTCTCTGAGTGCTCTTTTCCCAAGCATATCTTATGGTTGATGATTCTGATAGATATTGGGCCATAACCTGACAGCTAAGATTTTCGGATAGCTTGATAGTATTTAGTTATTTATCCTGAAATATTGGAATGGTATTGATTTTGCGTCTACCATTTCATTTGGGTAAACAAGATGTAGATCACCAACAACTTCTTCCCAAGTATAATTTCTGTAACTATTCCAGTGAAAATTAATTCCTCTAAATCCCCATGGTAGCACTTCTGTACATGCAATTAGAGGATTTTGGTCATATCTAATTCTTGGTGTTTTTGCCAAATAAACAAAGGTATAAAATCTTCCAGTTTCAGGAGCAGGTACTGTTTCAGTTAAAACATCAAGAAGTGCAACCATTCTATCATCAGCAGTTTTTTCCTGCTTAATTTCATCAGCAACAGGTCGTATTCTATTTGTTTGACTTTCTAGATACTCCTCTTGTTCCATAGAGTTCATCCTCTGTTATGATTTTGAATTCCCATAAACGATCTTTACAAAATTCTTTTGCAGCTTTCCACTTTGCTTGATTTTTAGCATAAGTAGTGACTTCAGTTATGTATCGTTTGGTTTTTCTTGTTTGGACCTTTGGTTTAGCAACTTGTTTTTTTGGTTTAACTTCAATTATATAAGTTTTCTTTTTTCCATTTGATTCCTGGACTTTCATATAAAAATCTGGAAAATATCGATGCCATTTTTGGTCAATTGGGGAAATATATGGGATAAAGAACTCTTCACTACCCCATTCAATTATATTTTCATTAAGATCACACCAATTCATGAAGCGAAGTTCCCATAAACTCCTATAAATAATGTTGGTGTAGTCTCCTTTATATTTTTGAGGGGCAGAGGGTCTAAATTTTCCCTTATAACTCATATTATAGTTAAACACTCTAATTATTTATTGATGTCAGCAACAAATACTAAACCGGCGCTAGCTAAAGCGTATAGAACTAGTGAATTTCTTGATAGATTTGCGAATTTAGCTCAAAATAACCAATTCCAAGTTAGTTTTGGTATAAATGCTACATTGGGTGCGCATTTAAGTCAGTCTGGAATTCCTGCAGCTTATTATGGAGAAAATGCTGGTCTTTTGTGTACTAGTACAAGTTTGCCTGGATCTTATTTTGCTACGACTGAAAATAAAACTCATTATCATGGTATAACTCAGAAGAATGCTTATAGGAGAACTTTTGATAATGCTAGTTTTACTTTTTATGTTGATGCTGAATATAAACAACTTTATTTTTTAGAAGCTTGGATGGATTATGTTAATGGTGGTCAGTTGCAGAATAGTGGACAAGATAACGCATATTATAGATTTAATTATCCAGACGATTATAAATCGAATATCTTCATTAGTAAGTTTAATAAAGATATGAATAAGAATAATCTTATGACTTATGAGTTTCGTAATGCTTTTCCTACCAATGTATCTTCTGTTGAAGTTGCATATGGATCTGCCCAGACATTGCAAGTTACATGTTCATTTACTTATGATAGGTATATTGTTAATAGAAGAGGTCAGAGAAGAGCACAAGCTCCTGATAAACCACCAGGTGGAGAATTACCACAGACTCGTGATTTAAGGCAATCTGTTCAGGAACAGGAAAACGTGAATCTTATACCAGCAGGACAATTAACTTCTGATCATTTTGATGCAATGCGTGGTCGAATTCCTACTCAGGAAGAAATTAAAAACGACTCATTCCCATTCTGACCAATCTGCGTGGACCTCTTTCGATAAAAGTATAACAGGTCAGGATTACAGTAAATTGAATCTCGATAAAACCAAATCACCTTTTAATCAACCTCTAACAGGAGATCCAGCAGTTTGGAGTAATATGAATATGCCCTGGAAGTAAATATTTCACATAAACGAGTATAAATAAAAATACTGAAATTACTATAGGATACTATGCCTTTACCAAAGATTGAGACTCCATATTATAGTCTTGAATTACCATCTGATGGAACAGAGATTGAATATAGACCTTTCCTAGTTAAAGAGGAAAAGGTTTTGATGTTAGCTATGGAGACTGACAACCAAAAAAATATTACATCTGCGATCAAGAACGTTTTAAAAAATTGTATTAAAACAAAAGGTGTTAAAGTTGATCGTTTGCCTACATTTGATATTGAGTATTTGTTTTTGAATATCAGAGGCAAATCTGTAGGTGAAAATATTGAAGTTAAACTTATTTGCCCAGATGATGGTAGAACAACTGTTGATGTTGAAATTTTTGTTGATGATATTCAAGTGCAGAGAGATTCGGATCATTCCAGTGAAGTAAAATTGGGCAATGATCTTATGATGAAATTAAAGTATCCATCTCTTGACGAATTTATTAAGAGTAATTTTTCTCTTGATTCTGATATAAAAGTGGATCAAACTTTTGATTTGATAGCTTCTTGTATTGATGTTGTATACAGTGAAGAGGAATCTTGGTCAACAAGTGATTGTACTAAAAAGGAACTTACTGATTTCTTAGATTCTATGAATTCAAAGCAGTTTAAAGAAATTGAGAGATTTTTTGAAACGATGCCTAGACTTAAACATGAAGTGGAAGTTACCAATCCAAATACAAAAGTAAAAAGTACTGTTGTACTGGAGGGGCTATCCAGTTTTTTCGGCTAGCGCTTTCTCACATGGATCTTGAATCCTATTTTAGGATTAACTTCGCTTTGATGCAGTATCATAAATATTCATTAACTGAAATTGAGAATATGATGCCATGGGAGAGAGATACTTACATTTCACTCTTAAAAGCGCATCTTGAAGAAGAAAAATTAAAACAACAAGCAGCAAAATAATGCCAGTTGGATCCTATTCTTATCGTAATGTTGATTACGAAAGAGATTTAAAAAAAGATCAAGAACCAGTCTCTGTCTATCAGGATATAGACCCGGTTATTTTGCGTTTGCTTGGATTAACTGATGTTTTTGATCTTGATTATTCTACATATAAGACTCTTTTAAAAGAGGCGATGGTTAAGGGTAGAATGCCTAAGACCGAAATTCCAAATGAAGAAGTTGAATTATTAACTAATGAATGGAGAAAGGTTAAGTCAAGTACTGGAAGATTTAAGATAAAGAAGAAAACTGTAAAGGTTTCTCCTTTATTTTCGAAACCGGAATCTATCGCAGGAAGTAAGATAGATCCGGTTAAGATGTTGCCTGGATCAGTACAAGATCCAGTAGAAAAAAGTAGAGAAGATAAGAAAGAAAGGAAAGAAAGAGAATCTGAAGAGAGTATTTTTAATTCTATTTTTAATAGTCTCAATAATATTTACACGACTCTTAAATCAGCTTTTAAATCGGATAAGAAAAATGCAGCTGATGCTGCTGATGAGAAGGAGTTAAAGAGAAGACAGGGTAAAGAATCCTTCATGGAAGGGTTTAAAAAGTTTGTTGCAAATACTGCCAAAAAGACACTACAACCAGCTGTTAATATACTTAAGAAGATTTTAGATGGTATTAAATTAGTACTTCTTGGTTGGGTTCTTAATAATCTTATTGATTGGCTTGGGGATGAAAAAAATAGAGAGAATGTTGATGCTGTTACTGAGTTTTTATCAAAGAATTTTTTAAAACTTATTGCATTATGGGCAGCTATTTCTCTTGCTGGTGGTGTTGGTGTATTAGTTAAGTTAGGTGGAACTATTCTTGCTGGTGTAACAAAATTAATGTGGAGCTTGGGTAAAGCTCTCGTAGCAGCTGGAATTAGAAATCCTTTGACAGCTTTGGCAATTGGTGGCACTGTTGCTATTGGTACTGGTGCAGTGCTTGCAAGCCAGCGACAACAGAAAGATAGGGAAGAGACGAATAAGAGAGCTGATGATCAAGTTGTAACACCAAAGGAATTTAAAGAAACTGGAGAAACACCAGGATATTTACAATTACTTGGAGAACAGGGAAGTTTTCCTGGGGGACTGCAATTTAATGAAGGAGGGCTTGTTATAGATCCAGAACTTCAATCTTTAAGAGAGGATCTCTTTCGATTGGGTCTTGGAGGAGGAGGTGGTGGTACTAACTCACTGACTGAACAAGCAAAAGTTAAAACATTTGGTAGTGCTCTTGGTGATTTCTTTAGTGGTGATGATGGAAAAAGTAGGGCCATGACAGACCTGGAGAAGTCTCAGCGAATGGCTACAGGTGGTCAGGTTCCAGGAACTGGTAATAAAGATACCGTTCCTTCCATGCTAACTCCTGGTGAGTTTGTGATGAGTAAAGGTGCCGTTCAGAAATATGGAGTGTCCACTCTTGAGGGAATGAATGCAGCAGGTGGTGGAACTAATCAACCTATACAAATGGAAGAAGGTGGTCCAGTATACGCTGCAGGTGGAGGTATAATAGCTGGGGCTAAGAAGATTATTGGTAGGGAACGGGGACAAGAAAACGGTTGTGCTAGGACTACTAGAGCAGCATTAAGAGTAGGTGGTAATACTTTTTGGAATAGAACAACACAAATAGGAGATTTGGATACACCTAAAGGTGGTCCTTGGACTAAAAACCTGCAAGCTGCAGCATCTTTTGGTGGAAGTGATATGGGTAAAGTTATTACTAATAGGTCGCAAATAGAAGCAGGAGATATTATTTTATGGAGAGCTGATTATCATAAAGGAGGTGATATTAATAAAGGTGCAATTACACATGTTGGTATTGCTGCTGATAAAGGATTAAAGCATCAATATGATCATAATTGGAAGAAGGGGTGGCAGTATAGAAATCATTGGGCTAGAGCAGCTGGAACTTCTTGGTTTGCTGGAATAAGGTTGGGAGAAAGTGGAGGATCCTTGCCTCCACCAGTATCAGGTGCAGAAAAATTTACTGCTGATATTGGTTCAGGAGATGCGAGAACACTAGGAACTGATTTAGCTGATTCGTTGATGGCTAATGTTCCTGCGGGAGTGTTTGGTAAGTTACTGAATATTATTAGTGGTGGTGCAATGGGGAGTACGGGTCCAGATGATGTGAATCAACAGGCATCAACAAATCACGTTCAAATACCTAAACCAGTTGATTCATCTAACGTTAGTATTGTTGCTACTAGATCCATATATCAATTAGTAGGATAGACAAATGTTACTAAGTGCAATAGGTGGAACTTTAAGTAGTATTGGTAAGAGTCTTACTAGACCTGCAAAAAAGAAACCACGACGATCGATACCAGAAGAAAATAAACAAAATCCAAATATTGATTTTGATAAAGATACGCCGGCATCTAGTGTTGAACCTAAAGTATCTCTTGTTCCATTTATTCCCCTACCATCTTCGGATCGGGTTACAGAACCACAACCTAAGATTGGGAAAAGTTTAACGTCAAGAGCTAGATTAGTAATACTACGGAAAAAAGTAGTAAGGATTGAAAAACTTTTAGATAATAGATCTAGATATGTTGTTAATAAACGACAAGAACAGAAAGATAAAGCGGAAGAAAGGGCGAGACAGTTAAAAGAGAGAAAGGCGGAAGCAAAAAATAAAAATAAAAAAGGCCCTGTTGCGACAGCAAAAAAATCTGTTGGTAATATTTTTGATAGAATTATTCAAGGAATTGGGTTAGTTTTTCTTGGTTGGATTCTCAATCAAATAGATGCCATTATTAATGCATTTAAGGCATTAAGGGCAGGGTTTGAAAAGATAGCTAAGCTTTTGAAACCCATTGTTATGCCTATTTTTAATTTCCTTAAATGGTTTGTTAAAGAAGGATTAAAACTTGTTGGCGGTCTTATGGGTGCCGACATTGAGAAAGGTGACAGTGTATTAGTAATTATTAATAAAATTGATAAGAAAATTCCTATTCTTAATGCATTATTTGCTGCTCTTATAGCTGCCCAATTTTGGAATTTCTTTCAAGGTTGGAGAAGGGGTTGGAGAAATACGCCTGATTTGTTTAAAAGGAGAAAGGGTGGGAGGAGACCATGGCAGAGAAGGGGAAGAGCTTCCCGAACTGGAGGAGACTGGGGTCCTCGAAGAGGTCGGAATAGATGGAATCCGTTTAGGAGAGATCGAGTTACTAGGGGCTCCAATCCCCTCTCAAGAAGTCGGAGTAGATTGAATCCATTTAACAGAAATGTTAGTCGTGGATCTAATCTCTTCTCAAGAAGTCGGAGTAGATTGAATCCATTTAATAGAAAGGTTACTACGTCAGGAGGTGGAAATTTAGGTTTTTGGGGAAGAGCATGGAGAGGAGTAAAAGAAGGAGGAACATTTTTAGGACGTAGAGTTGTAGAAGGGGGAAGATTTGTTGTAAAAAAAGGAGGTGAACTAATAGAATGGGGAAGTAGACAGTATAAAAGGGCTACTACAGCACTACGTTCTAAATTGGATGAAATTGTAGAAGGCGGATCAAAAAGAGCTTTAAGATTTTTACAGAATCAGGATGGATTGATAGGAAAGATTGGTAGAAAATTACCTGACTTGCTGTCGTCAAGTCAGGCACTTTTGAAAAAACTTGGTAAATATCTTCCCTTTGTTGGTGATGTTGTTGGTTTTGTTGTAGATTTGGTTTCAGGTATTGATTGGAGGCGTGCATTAATACGAGCTATTGCTGGTGTTTCTATTGATGCTGGATTTACGGCTTTAATGGCTGCTCTTGGTCTTGCAACTCCATTTACGGGTGGTGCTAGCGGTATTTTAGCAACAGCTCTTTATGCTGCTTATATGGGAGCAGATATCGCATCAGGAGGATTCGGTCGTAGAATTGGTGATATGATTTCTGATGCATTTGGTTGGCCAATGATGGCAGGCCAAAAGGATGCTCCAGATCCAGGAAAACCTGGATCGGAAAATGATATTAAGAAGTTGCAGAAGTTCTTTGATAAAAAAGAGAAACAAGATCCAGAGTTTGCTAAGAAGGCAAGGGCTTCAGATGCTGCGGCGGAACCAAAAGAAACTAAGATTCCTACACGCAAACCTATTGATGGACCTCCTCCTTTAGATGAGTCAGAAGCTCTTGGTCCTCCTGGTGGTAGTGGTGATGAGAGAAAAAAAGAATCCAAAGATTCATCAGATTCATCAAATTCATCAAATTCATCAGGTTTATCTGGAGTTGAACCTTCCGATAAGAAGAAGTCATCTTCTACTGCTAGTAGTATAAGTAGTTCAGCGCCATATGATGGGGGTGGAGGAAAAGTAACAACTTCAATTGTTCCGTTAACTCTTCCTGGTAGTAAAGAGTTAGCTGTTCCGAGACCTTCTGTTAGTCTTCCTACTGGATCTCCGTTAAATAGTAGACAAGCTGTGCTTAGTACCGCAGCTGCGGTTTGGCTTTACAAAAATCAATGACAACACAAGTACAACCAGAAAATTCTAATATAAAAGAATTTCAGATTATTAATAATCAGAATGATAATAGTATTGATATGAGGGAAGGCACTCCTGTTTTTCAATACTATGAGAATATTTTGTCAAATCATATTACAGCTAGTGCTCAAATTGTAGAAACAGGTAAATCTATTGAAGGGGATGATGGTAAATTAAGAAATGCAATAGATGGTTTGCCTATTCGTGGTGGAGAAATAGTAAGGTTTGAAGCAGAAGATAAAGCTGGAAACAAAATAACTTTTAAAGGTGATAAGGCATTGTATGTCAATAAAATTAGTAATGTTTTTGGTAATAAATCTAATATTACATATAATTTGAATTTTTGTACAAAAGAATTTCTTGCAAATGCTCAGACTAGGTGTGTAAAGAGATATAAACGACCTGCTAAGATTTCTGATCATGTTAAAGATATTTTAAAGAATACTTTAAAGACAACTAATTTTAGGGATGAGGATATTGAAGAGACTCAACAATCTTATGAGTTTATAGGAAATTCACGTAAACCTTTTCATGTTATTACATGGTTAGCTCAAAAGTCTATTCCAGCTGATTCTCAACCTAAGGCTAGTGCGGGTTATTATTTTTATGAAACTCAAGATGGTTTTCAATTTAGATCTGTTGATGGTTTGTTGAGTGATAAGGAAGTGGCTTCTGGTAATAATAAGAGTCCAAAAGCATTCAAATATAAAGGAACCAATTTTTCCGGTGAGAATAGTGGACCAGGAAATATTATAAGTTATGAAGTTTTAAATACTATTGATTTGCAAAGTAATATGATGATCGGTGCTTATGTAAATAATACCTTGTATTTTGATCCATATACTTTTGAGTGTGAATCTGTAGAGTATAAGATGGAAGATAGTCAATGGAATAAAGTTAAAACAGGTGGTTCTGAAACTGTAGATTATGTAAAACCAGAATTTAGAGAAGGTCCAACTCGATTAATGACTAGAATTAAAGATAATGGAATTTTGCCTAGTGGAGCTGATGGAGATAAACAATTATCAACCTGGAAAGAAGAACCATCAAAAGATAACGATGAAATGGCTTCTAATATGGTTCAGTCGGTGATGAGATATACTCAGATGTTCACACTTCAGTTACAAATATCTGTACCTGGTGATTTCTCTATTCGTGCTGGTGAGATCATTTATTGTGAATTTCCTGATAAAAGTGAAAATCAAAGTGACAATAAAGATATTGGAGGTTATTATGTTGTTGCCAACTTATGTCACCAAATCACAGCGACAGATACTGTTACTAGTATGTCGTTGATTAGAGACTCTTATGGTAAAAAACCATTATAGTTGACATTGTTAAATAAATAGTTGATGCCTAGGATTTTAAACGTATGACAAACATCCAACATAATCTAGAACACGAAGTTTACATTGATCCTAAAGATCACAAAGAACATATCAATCATGGTATGGTTGAATATAGTGAAGATGATTTAAAGATGAGTGGATTCATGCAGAATCATGAAGGTGATGAAGATGATGGTTGGAAATCCAGACATCAGGATAAACATTTGGAGGTTTATTGTGATAATCATCCTGATGCACTCGAATGTAGAGTATACGACGACTAATGGAAGAAACCCTACTTAAAAAATACTCCATTGGTAGAGATGGATTTATCTGGTGGATTGGTCAAGTAGCTTCTGCTGATCAATGGACTGGCAATTTCCCAGTGGGAACAATGCCCAGTGTTGGTGAACTGCCAGGTATGAAAAGAAGGGTTAAAATTCGTATTTTAGGATATCATACCGCTAGTAAGGCAGATCTTCCCGATGAAGATCTGCCTTGGGCATTTATTATGCTGCCAACAACTGCTGGAACTGGTTTAGGTGGCATGTCTGAGAGTGCTAATTTCTCTGGTGGAGAAATTGTTTTTGGATTTTTCTTGGATGGTGATGATGGACAATCTCCTATTATTATGGGTGTTCTTGAGAAATCCAGTCAACAAACTTTCCTTAAGAAAGTTCCTGATGTAGGATTTGTTCCTTTTAGTGGATATACTAATGGAGCTACGGAATCTAGACATAATATAAAAGTTGATGGTGGAGGAGGAAAATCCGATCCAAATGCTACATCTGTTACCGAATCAAAAGGATCAGGAGGACAAGTTAAGGTACAACCTACTATTAGGGATGAAAGTGCTGTTCTAGAACAGGGTGGTGGTAACCCTGGTTCTGATACTTTCACCGATGGCCTAAAAGCGGCACATGAGAATGCAGAGGCTACTGGAGTAGTACATTCTACTAGTCCTTGTCCAACAGATAATCCTCAAGCCGGAATTCAGGTAGAACAAAAGAGACTTCAAAAAATCACCAAAACTGCAAAGAAATATGAAAATACTTTTCTTAATCCTTTAACCCAAAAAATAGGAGACGTACAAAAGGAGATTGATAGAGCTGCGAAAAATACTGCGGGTTATATGAAAAAGATTATGAATAAAATGAGGGTAAGAACCCTCCAACAAGTTGCAGAAAAAAGTGCTAAAATTGCTGCAATACTTCCTCTTGATGAACTTAGTGAGTTTAGGGATGGTGTTAAAAAAGCTTTAGATCAAATTGGATGTGTTTTTGGTAAGATAATGGGAGGTCTCAAAGGTATGTTGGGACCTTTGTTAGAAGATTTCTTAGGTAAAAGTGCAAATACCAATTCTTGTGGTGTTGATGCCATGGTCGGTACTGTTATTGGTAGTACAATAGGAGCTCTTGATTCTGGTATACAGGGTGCGTTATCTGGAGTTAATGGTACATTAGCCGGAATTCAAAATACAGTAAAGAGTGGTTTTGATGCTGCAGAAAATGTTATGGGTGCTGCTTCTAATGCAATTGGTGCTGTTTCTGATACGGTTGGAAAAGTCGGAAATCTATTGGGCGGTTTAGATGGTGGTTTAGATGGATTGATGGGTGGTATTAGTATAAGTTTTGATGTTGGAGGAATAGAAGGTTTAGTTTCTTCACTCAAATCGTTCCTTTCATGTGAAGAAGAGAATAAGTGTCCAGATATTCAACAAAGTTCTTTCTCCAAAGGTAATCTACCAGCTATTAAGAGTAGTGGATTTGGTGGAATTGCTGGTGCAATTATGGGGGCAGCTCAAGGTCAAATGCCATCACCAGTTGGTGAGATTATGGGAGTTGGAAAAGCATTTAAACAGAGTGTAGATGATGTTAAGGGTGCTGCTTTAGGAGTAGTTGATACTGTAACAGGTACTATTGATGGTGTAACAAATTCAATTGATACAGTAACATCTACCTTTAAATCATTAACCGCACCAGTTTCTAGTTGTAATATGGGTCCAATACCTTGTGGAACTCCTACATTGTCTGTATTTGGATCGGGAATAGAAACTACCCCACAATTGAATGCTATTGTTAGTGCTGCAGGTGAAATTATCGGAGCTGATATTATTGATGCAGGTCAAATTAATGATGGAGGGTTAGCGTATATTGATGTTGGTGATGATTGTGGATCAGGAATGGGTGCTCATATGAGCACCGTTCTTGGACCTGTTTCTCAGAATGCAGATGGTACATGGTCTTATGATCCAAACGGAACAACGATAGGATTAATTGATACTGTTGTAGAATCCTCTGGCCAGGGATACCTTCCTTCAGATAATGGTGATGTTGGTGGCGACGGGATTATCACAGCTAATAATAATGATATTATGGTAATTGCTCAGGATGGAGAGATATTTACATATGCATCAGGTGCTAATATAGAAGTACCTGTTGGATCAACAGTTTATTTCCCAACAGGTACTGAGAATGCTGTTCCTGAAGGTGTTGATCCTAGTGGTTTTGTTATTGGTAGAGGCTTGACAGAAGGATCTGGTTTCTATTATCCTGATGGTGGATTTGTTACTGCTCCAGATGTTTCAAAACAAGAAATTTCTGATAGAATAGAACCAGCATCAAATACTTATCCAGTAGTTATGGATTTGGGTGGATTAAGTGTTAAACAAACTGGAATTGCTTATAATCCTGGTGATACAGTTACTTTATCTGGATCAGATTCTGCTGGAAATACAATAGAAGTTACTGGTGATTTGAAACTTACGCCTGCTGGTCACATATATCATGTAGATATTGGCACTGCAACAGGGTTTGTTAATATTCCTGATGTTACGATAAATAGTTTGACTGGTGCTGGAGCTAATCTTAAACCTTATTTAAAGGTTAGATATAGTGGTGATGAAGAAGTTAATCAAGCCTTTGAGGATGGACTTGTCGATTCTCAAGTTATTAGTGTAGTTGATTGTGTAGGTAAGTTCTCCTAATGTCTAAACTTAACAATTTCTTTGCGTGGTCAAAGTCAACGAATGATGGTAGCATCTCTCTAGGAGAGGATCATGTTGATGGCGTAAAGTGTGCCGTTTATATTGCTAATAAACAAGATGTCCGCCATCGACTTTTTATGGATATCGATGGTGCTAGACAAGGAAGAACAACTTTAGAATCGCCCGGTGGAATTACTATAAAATGTGGTCAAGATAAAGATGCACCAGATGCTACTTTTGTAATGCAAGTTGAAAATGGTAAAATGATTATTGCTGTTGAAACTGGTGATATTGAAATAAGAGGTGACAATATAACTATTGATGCTGATGGTGGTGAAGGTGATGGGTTAATGGTACTTAAAGCCAATGATAAAATAGAATTACAAGCTCCAAAGGTAAACATTAAAGGGGATGAAAGGTGTGAGATAACAAGTGAGGCAAATGTTAGACTTGCTTCGCAGGGTCAAATAGACTTTGCTGCCAGTCATGGTACATGTGAATCTGCTTCTTCTACACATGGTGAAAGAAGTGATAATCAGATAGCAAGTAAAGTTACTGAAGGAGGTTAATTATGGCTTTTACATTTGATGATGAACAGATCTACAAACAGTTATGTATCGGAAGTAAGTCCGATTTATCTGTTGGTAAAATTGATGGTGTCGATAAAACATTAGGTAGTGCTTATATTCAAAATGGTCTTCATGTAGGTGAACAAGATAAGTTCAGTCTTATGGAAGGCACTGTGATGATTAATAAGAGTGAAGAACAGGCTGGTGATTTTGCTCTTGAAGTTAAAGATGATCAGCATGTCCGAGATAATGTTTGGGTAGAAGAAGAAATTAAATGTAAGCAACTTGTAGTTAAAAATATCAATGCTAAAGATATTGTTACACGTACAGTTTCAAAGGATAGTTGTAATTTTGTAATAAATCATCAGGATCAACCAGGTAAAAAACTTAGATACACTTCTTTAGAAGGTCCTGAAGCTGGAGTATATTGCAGAGGTCGTCTTAAAGATTCTAAAGTAATTTACTTACCAAAAGAATGGGAATGGTTGGTTTATGAAGATAGTATTACAGTACAATTACAACCTATTGGATCTAGACATTATCATCTTAATGTAGATAAATTTGATAATAAAGAAATACATATAATGGAAGCAGATGATAGACCTATTGACTGTTTCTACCATGTATATGGAGAGAGGAAGGATATTCCTCGTAAACCTATTGTATTTGATCCAACGGAGGAAGAGTAAATGCCACATGGAGGTTGCCAAGGATTATACCCAGATCCCCGTCAAGACAAATGTCAAGGACATAGTGCATGGGCACAAGATAAAGTATTTGGTAGAGCAGGTGATCCTGATGTAGATAATAAGTGTTGTGGACCCGTTTCAGCTCATTTGAAGGATGGATTATTTGAAGGAACTTTAACTTGTGCTACGGTTACAACTTCACCGTTGTTTGTAGGTAATATTAATGTTCAATCTTGGAAAGGATTTGATATAAAACATCCTTCAAAAGAAGGGCATCGTTTAAGATATGTTTGTTTAGAAGGTCCTGAGGCAGGTGTTTTTATTAGAGGTAGATTAAAGAATGAAAATGTAATTAAGATTCCAGATTATTGGAAAGATTTTGTTGACATAGAATCAATTACAGTTTCTTTGACTCAAATAGGACATTCTCAAGATTTAATTGTTGAAAGGATTGAGTGGGGAACAAATATCGTAATTAGGTCGGGAAGTGCTGCTAATATAGATTGTTATTATGTCGTTCATGGTGCTAGAATTGATGGAGAACCATTAGTTCCTGAATATGAAGGAGAATCTCCTAGTGATTATCCAGGAAGTCCAGATCAGTTTTCTATTGCTGGACATGATTATGGGAGGGATGTCTAATGGCACAATTCTATAGTTTCATTGATAATACAGTTGGTGCTGGTGCTACTACTCTAGCAGGAATGAGTACTGCTGGTGCCGTGGAGTATGGTATTGGTATTAGTTCAGATATTGTTTGTAGAAATTTACAGTGTACAGGTATTAGTACTATTAGTAGTGGAGATGATATCTCAACCAGACATTTAAATGTAACTGGTGTTTCTACATTTGTTGGAATTGTTACGTTCCAAGATGCTGTTTATTTGGGACCTGGAATTGGTGGAACTATTGGAAGTAATGCGGTTGGAACCAGAACAATTTCTACTAGTGATCCTACTGGTGGGGCTAATGGAGATGTTTGGTTTAAGTACTAGACAGTTTATCAATTGACCACTTGACTTATTTTTGTGATTCTCTTATACTATAAAAGTGATCCGACTAATTAATTATGGCAGTAGGGACTAAAGTTGAAGAGTATTTACAAGAAGCATCTTCGAATTTGAGAAATGCTTTGGCATTTGCTGCAAGAGGAGAACGTCCTTTAGTTTGTAATAGTATTACTAAACTCTTACTTGATGTTGAACATATAATGACCTTTGATGAATTAATGGATGTAATGGAGGACGCCAAAAATAATGTCTAAGAGATCTTGGAAGAAAAAGGACAAGAAAGGTCGTGAAGAAACCTGGGAGTGGGAAGAAACTCCAGAATTAACTGAGTTTATTAAACGTCAGGCGACTAAACGACTTCATGAAGACATCAAAGGAAAAGATAAAGGAGTCGAATGAAGCTTTGTTTCATGCCAGATGGAATCTTCCAAAGGCAGCAGTACATTGCGATTTGTCTCAAGACGAGATGAAAATAGAATTTCTTAGATATATAAAGAATCCACCCCCAATTTGTGACCAACAATGTCTGCCCATCATAATCCGATGAAAAAATTTCTAACAATTTTTGCTACAATTCCTTTTTTATCATCTCCTGCATATGCTTATCATTGGCATACTGATCGGGTATATGATGAAGTTTGTTACAAAGAAGTATACACAGAAAAATATATTCCAGGTAGAAATAGATATGAGAGAGGAAGAATAGTTCATAACTTTGATAAAGTAGAAGTTCCATGTTATGGACGTTCTTATACTACAGTTCCTACTCCTAGGCCTACTGTAACGAGAACACCATCAGCTGATGGAAATGAATGTATAGAAGGTACTATACTTGGTGGTATTTTGGGTGGTGGAATAGGAGCAGCTATATCAAGAGGTGATGGGAGATGGTGGGCAATTCCAACAGGAGTTGTTGCTGGAAGTTTAGTTGGATGTGATATTGATGGAGGTTGATGTCAGTTTTTAATGTTTCTAAAGCGATTCATTCCTCTACAGGCAATCGTTCAAAATTAACGGATAATATTTTTATTTGCAAAACTTTTTCTAAAGAGTATTGTAAGGATATTGTTAGTGCTTGTGAGGAATTATCCGATCAATTTGTTATATCAGAACCCGATCAACCGTATGCTGTTGATCATCTACCTTTAGAATATCTTGGTGCTTCGTTTTGTCATAAATTTAATGAGATATTAGATAAGTACTTAATAAATTCTATAGTATCTTTCTATGGAATGAAACAAAGACCATCATATTCTTTATTAAGACCATATATTGCTAGATATTCCCAAGATAACTTGTCATGTATTGGTGAACATCCAGATTTATCAACTTTTAGTTCTGTTATTAAATTAAATGAAGATTATTCTGGAGGCGAGTTAGTCTTCCCAAAATCAGATTTTACATGTTATAATTCTAAGGTCGAAGTAGGAGATAGTATTATTTTTCCTGGTTTGCATCTTTATCCACATTTTACAAAAGAAGTTAGTAGCGGAACCAAATATTCTCTTGTTGGTTTTCTAATATATTCTGGATTTTTAAACGCTGAGTATTGTAATCATTTCTAAATAACGTCATGTGCATCGAAGACACCCAAATGAAAATTTTTCTAGACACTGCTGATACGGATTTAATCCGTAAACATTTTAAGAGTGGATTAGTTGATGGTTTAACTACCAATCCTACTCTTATTAGGAAGAGTGGTAGGAATCATGAAGAGGTATATCAAGAAATTAAAGATATTGGTATAGATGATATTAGTATGGAGGTCATAGGTAGCAAAGAGAATATGATCTCGGAAGGTAAGAGATTGTTTAAAAAGTATGGTAAAGTTACTACCATTAAAGTTCCTTGTACTGTAGATGGTTTAGCAGCATGTAGAACACTTAGTAGAGAACATATTAGGGTTAATGTTACTTTAATTTTTAGTCCTTCTCAAGCAATACTTTCTGCTAAAGCAGGTGCTGCATATGTGTCACCATTTGTTGGTAGAGTTGATGATAATTCATTTGGTGGATTATGTTTAATTAAGGATATTGCCAATGTATATGCAAAACAGAGAGTGGGTGATACTAAGATTTTAGCTGCTTCTCTTAGGGGAGTAAGGGATGTAAGTAGAGCCTTTGAATATGGTGCTCATATTGTAACTATGCCACCAAATGTTTTTGAAGGTATGTATAAACATGTTCTTACTGATAAGGGTTTGGATCAATTCGATAAGGATTTTCTGTCAACAGTAGAAAGTATATGAAGTTAACGAGATATGATGAACATATTCTTCAATATGATGATGTTTGTTCGGATGATGATAGTAATAATATTATAGAGTGGTGCCACAAGCATAGGTATAGGGGTTATGGTGGTGATGAGAACATCGCATCCATGGAAAAAACTTCCATAAGACATAATAAATCATATGATTTAACTAAAACTTTACATTCAACAGATGATGAAGAAGTTAGAAGTGATTTAGAAAAGGCAGATACTTTATGCAATGAAATATTTTCAAAAGTTTATCAATCTTATCAACGGGATGCCAAACTTTATCAGTATTATACTCTTAATTTAAATATTACAACATTAGGATCAGATTATGTCTATAGATGTTATGATGGGAATGAAAAGGAACATTATAATTGGCATGTTGATAGGGATATACAACAAGATTTAATTATTTCACATGTTTTATATCTGAATGATGATTTTGTGGGTGGGGATACTAAATTTCTTGTTCAAAGGTTAAGAGTAAAACCTAAAAAGAATTCTATGCTTGTATTTCCGTGTGGTCCAGGTTTTATACATAAAGCAGCTCCCGTTATATCAGGATATAAGAAGATTATATGGTCATGTTTTTTTAAAGTCTAAATAATCTTCATCTTTAATTGTCTAAATAGGTTAAGCAAAGACCAATCACTGAAGTAGATCTCATGTCTCTCAGCCGTTTAGATAATTTCCTAAAGAATGTTCGAGGAAATATCATATATGTGAATCCGAATGACTTGGATTCTACAGATTCTATTGAAAATCAGGGTAATTCTCTAACCCGGCCTTTTAAGACTATTCAACGAGCTCTTATTGAGGCATCTAGGTTTTCTTATCAAGCAGGTGTAAACAACGATAGATTTAATAAAACTACAATTTTATTATATCCAGGAGATCACTTACTTGATAATAGGCCTGGTTGGATTCCGTATTCTCCTAGTGGATCCGATCTTGCTTATAAGAGTAGGGACGGTGTAAGTGGTAGACAGTTAGCAGCATATAACCCAACATCCAATTTTGATCTTGAGACTTTAGATAATGATTTGTATCCACTTAATAGTATACATGGTGGTGTAATCATTCCTAGAGGTGTATCTCTAGTTGGTATGGACCTTCGTAAAACTGCTATTAGACCGAAGTACGTACCAAATCCAGAAAACGATAATATTGAAAGGTCTGCTTTATTTCGTGTAACTGGTGGTTGTTATTTCTGGCAATTTACCATGTTGGATGCAGATCCAAATACGGTTTGCTTTAAAGATTATACATTTAATAGATTCGTTCCTAATTTCTCTCACCATAAACTGTCATGTTTTGAATATGCAGATGGTGTTAATGCTGTTGATATTAGTGATGAATTTATGACGTTCTCTACAACGAGAACTGACCTTGACATGTACTATGAGAAGATTAGTGATGTATATGATCAAGGTTCTGGTAGACCAATTACTCCTGATTTCCCAGCTGCTGGAGTAGATATTGAACCTAAGATTGATGAATATAGAATTGTTGGTTCTAAGGGTGGTTCTGTTGGTATTAGTAGTATTAAGGCTGGTGATGGAACCGCTGCTGGTGCTGCAACAACTATTACTGCTACATTAAGTAGTAGTCTTACTGGATTGGATGTAGATACTCCAATTATTATTGAAGGTATTAGTGCTGCTGGATATAATGGTCAGTATGTTATCAGTTCTGTTAATAGTACTACTGAGATTGAATATACAGTACAGAATGTACCGACTACAACATTAGAGAATCCTACTAGTGCTACCTTAACATTATCTGTAGATACTGTTACTTCAGCATCTCCATATATCTTTAACGTATCCTTACGTTCTGTATATGGTATGTGTGGATTGATCGCTGATGGTGCAAAATCATCTGGATTTAAATCTATGGTACTTGCCCAGTTTACGGGTATTGGACTACAGAAGGATGATAAGGCTTTTGTAAAATATAATAAAACAACTGGTGCATTTGATGATTCATCGACGATTGATAATATTCATACAAATTCTCTTGCTGTACATAAACCGGCTTACAAGAACGCTCATATTATAGCAAAAAATAATGCTATTCTACAGGTAGTTTCTGTTTTCGCAATTGGTTATGCTGAACACTTTGTTGCTGAGAGTGGTGGTGATTATTCGATTACAAACTCTAACTCCAACTTTGGTTCAGTTGCTTTAGTTTCTAAAGGATTCAGGGATACTCCATTTACACGTGATGATGTTGGATATATTACTCATATTATTCCTCCAAAGGATCTTCCTGATGCTCCATTAACTCTTGAATTTCCAAGTATTGATGTTAATAAAACTCTTGGAGTTGCTAATACTAGTAGACTTTATCTTTATGATCAAACTAACTCAGATAAGAAACCTGACGTTGTACTTGGTGGATATCGTGTTGGTGCAAAGAGTAATGATCAATTAAGGGTACTTCTTGCTCCTGGTGGTACATCTCAGGAGTATTCTGCTCGTATTATTATGAATGATACGGCATATTCTTCAAATAGTGCTGGTGAAGTTACTGGAACTAAGTTATCAAAAGTTAATAGAAGTGTTGCTGGAATAAACAGTGTTGATGCTGATTCTATTATTACACTTACAAATAATCATCAATTCTTAGAAGGTGAAACTGTAAGAGTTATTGCTGAAGATGGTCATATTCCTGATGGTATTGATGAAAATCAAAGGTATTTTGCTATTGTTGGATCTCCTTTGGGTAATGGTGAAATTCAACTTGCGAAGACTTTAAATGATGCTGTTAATAGGAATAAGATTACTATTAATAGTACGGGTGGTGTTCTTAATATAGAAAGTAGAGTATCTGATAAACTTGCTGGTGATGTAGGACATCCAGTACAATATGATAGTGCTCAGTCAAACTGGTATGTAAATGTTGCTTCTGCAGCTACTGAGAATGGCATTTATCCTACTATAGTTGGATTTGGATCAACCTCATTTGGTACAAACACTCCACGGACATATATTAGTCGTAATTCTGATTCTAGAAGTTTAACGGATCAGATTTATCGTATGAGGTATGTTGTTCCTGCTGGAGTTTCTTCTGCTAGACCACCAATTGATGGTTATGTTATAGAAGAATCAGAGACAGGAAATACTGGTTCAACAGATGCAGAGATTTCACAAACAACATTAACATCTAACGTTGAACAAAGAAACTTTAGATTTATTTCTGACGCTCAGTGGACTTCTTCCGATACTACTGCCACATTTAGTACAGAACTTCCTCATGATTTGAATGTTGGATCTGAAGTTCAAATTTTGAATGTTAAGAGTACTGTTAATACTACTGGTATTGGTAGTTCTGGATTTAATAATAGTTATACTGTTACTGGAATTTCTAGTTCTAAGGCATTCCAAGTTGCTCTTGATGCTTCTCCAGGTGACTTTAGTAATAGTACATCTACTAGACAAATTACCGCTCTACCATACTTTAAGAGGAAGAGATATAAGGATACGTATTATTGTTATCGATCTGAAGAACTTAAAGCGCATGTTCCTAATGAACAAGATGGTGTATACCATTTAACGGTCCTCAAATCTTCTATTTCTCCGACACTTTCACAATTTGCTGCGGATAAGTATAATCAAAACTTAGAAGATTTATATCCACAACTTGATAGGGATAATGGTGATAGTAACCCTCAGGCAGCAAGAAGTTATGCAAAATCAGACGTTGTAGGTAAAGTTGTAACTAATGATCTTCGTAGAAGTGTTACTAGAGAATCTATAAACTTCTTTAATGCTGATAGTGGTATATCTATTGGTGTAACTGATATCTATTCTACTTCAACAGGTCTTGCTCATACGGTTTATACAGATACGGAACACGGATTAAATGGCGTTCTTTCTGTTGGTATTGGTAGTTCTGGTTCGAAATATGGTAATGGTACAGCAGCAACTCTTTATAATGCTCAACTTGTAGGTGCAGCAAGTTCCTTTACTGGAAAGGGTGCAAGTGCAAATGTTACCGTTGATGCCGCAGGTGGAATTACGGGAGTAACAATTATTGATCCTGGTTCATGTTATGCAATTGGTAATACTATGTCTGTTGTGGGTCTTGCTACAACAGGTGCTACTGGACATATCACTGGATATGTTACTGTTACTAAGATTGCAGATTCTAAGGATAAAATTGTTAGAATATCTGGTATTTCTTCAGATGTATGGAAAGATTATAATAACATCTATAGAGTTACTGGTGTTTCTACGCATAGGAAATTTGAAGTTGCTTCTGATGTAACAGTTGTAACCCCAGCGATTCGTGGATTGTATAATGCAGCTAGTGATTACGCTTCGTTCCATGTTGCTGGTGATGCAGTAAAAATTACATCAACTGGTGTTGGTTATGATAATACTGCTGGTGTTGCAACCTTTACATCGTCTAATGCTCATGGATTAAGACCTGGACAGAAAGTTAGGGTTGTTGGAACAGGTGCTACATTCTTAGATAAGGAACTTGTTGTTAGTGGAACCTCTGGTATTACATCTGTTTCATTGACTGTTGGTGTTAATACATATGCTCCACAGTATTCTACTACTGCTGGAACCATATACATTTATCCAAGAGGTATTGCAGATAATGATGGTGCTATCAGTATTAATGATGAGAATACTGGTGGAAGAATGTCTCCTTTGGTGACAGGTATTACAACAACATTGTCTGGTGCCATTGCAAACGCAACAACCACATCTGTTAGTATCACTAACGTTTCAAGTAGTGGTCTTAAACTTGGTGATTATGTCATGGTTGATGATGAAATCATGAGAATTAAGAATGATTCTTTGACTTCTGTATTCCGTGGTTTATTCTCTACCCAGGCAGTTGCTCACGCTACTGGATCTCAAGTTAAGAAGATAAAACCAGTACCAATTGGATTGAGACGAAATTCTATTATTCGTGCATCTGGTCATACGTTTGAATATGTTGGATTTGGTCCTGGTAACTACTCTACTGCTTTACCAGAAAAACAAGATCGCGTATTGACTTCTGCTGATGCATTCCGATCACAAGCAAGAAGACTTGATGGTGGTATAGTTAACTATACTGGTATGAATAATAATGGTGACTTCTTTATCGGTAACATCCTTAGTCTTACTACTGGAGAAGAATTCACATTTAATACTCCTATTGTTAGAACTGTTGGTGAAGATGAAGTATCGAAAGATGAATTTACTAGTTCTTCACTAGTTGATGATGCAACGGTTACACAATCACTTAAAGTTGAAGGTGGATCTAAGAACACTAGCGTTTCTGAATTTAATGGTCCAGTTGTATTTGGTGAAAAAGTTCTTTCTTCTTCTACAAAAGGTTTAGAGGCTGTTAACTTCTACTTACAGGGTGATGCTACAGTTTCCAGGAAGATTACTGTAGCAACATCTACTCCTACCGTGAATGGTACTCCTGGCGATATTACATTCTATTCTAAGCCAACTAAGGGTGAATATATTGGTTGGGTATTTACTGAAAATAATGCATGGGTCCGTTGGGGAGCTATATCAGACTCTGCTACCAGTAATAAGTATAGGTTTGATCAAGTTGGAATTGGTACAACTAGTATCCTTGATACTTCTTTATTCCAAGTCAATGGTAGTGGACATGATGTTGTTGTAGTTTCTGCTGCTGGTTCAGTTGGTATTGGTACTACTAATCCAATCGCTGATTTGGATGTAAGAGATACTGTTAACATTGCTGGATCTTGTACTGCATCTATCTACTATGGTAGTGGTCAGGGATTAACTAATCTACCTGTCGATTCATTCTGGGTAGAAAATAGTACAGGTATTCATACCAGTAAGAATGTTGGTCTTGGTACTACTACCGCTTCAAATCTACTAACAGTAGGAAGCGCAAGTACATTTGGAACAGCACTCAATACTATTACTCTACTTAATAATGGACAATCTCGCTTTATTGGAACAGTCAATATTAATCATGGATTAAATGTTACGGGTATCGTTAGTGTCAATCAGTTTGATTTAACTGCTTCTTCTGCTGGTGTAGGTACAATTTATGCAGGTATCGTAACTGCTGCTACATCACTAACAGCTAAGACTTCTGTCTTTGCTGCTGATGGAACAGTTGGTATTAGAACAAGTGCCGCTAGAGATTCTGCTGATATTGATTTGGGTGGTTCTGTAAGATTCACAACTTACTTTGAACCAGTCAAGGCAGTAACAAGTAGCTCCAATGTAGTTGGAATTGACCTATCCGCAGGACAGACATTTACTACAACTGCTACTGAAAATATTACCTCCTTCACTGTAACTAATGCTCCTACAGGGTCAACAACCTTTACGATTAAGATAACTCAAGATTCTACGGGTGGTCGTGCAGTAGGCATAGATACCTTTAAAGATGGTGGTGGTAATGCTATTCCAATTTATTGGGCTGGTGGACTACTTCCTCAAGTTAGTATTGGAGCAAGTGCTATAGACATCTATACGTTTACCACTTTTGACTCTGCAGCTACTTTGTATGGTCTCGTTGGTGGCCAAAACTTCTCTTAATTTGAACTAAAATGAGAAACATTTATCTTAGAAAGATCCCTACTAATGTGGATTATAATTTGCCTGTTATTAGTTTTTCTCAACAACCAGAAGATATGACAATAAGTAGTGGAAGCACTGCAAATTTTGTTGGGGTTGCTACCGTTCAATATAGAAATGCGACAACTAGTGGTAGTGGATCATTTACATATCAATGGTATGATGTTCAAACCAGTTCTCCAGTAGTTGCAGGTTCGGGCGTAACAGTTGCTGGTGTTGCCACTACTGATTTCAGTATAACTGGGTTAGTTAGTCCAACTAATGATGGTAATAAGTATTTTTTAAGAGCTACATTTATACCAACTTATACTGGTCAGGGTGGAACACCAAATGCCGACCCTACATACGTTGATAGTACTGCTGCTATAGTTACTATTAATCCGTTTATGACATTCGTTCAGCAACCTACTACTTCTTAGAACATGGCCAATTATAAGTTTCCATCTGGGTCTACAGTTGCTATTACCGTTAAGATTAGTGTTTCCGATGCTTCTTATTCGGAAGTATTATATACATGGTATAAACGTCCTTCTGGAGTAGATGATGCAGATCAAACTACTGAGTATCAAAAGACATCTGCTAGTAATATTAGTACTATTACAGTAACAGAATCAGCAGATTATTTTGTTATAGTAACTCACCCTCGTGCCGGATCACTTGTTTCTAATATTGCTGAAGTAGAATTTCAACCCGCTAATGCTTGGATATATTGCACAACTAGAGGTACAAATGATACACGTAATAATAGTGTAACTTCAAAACATCAATTGGGAGAATTTTCAGATGGTCTATTGTTTGGACCTTCTGTGGAAAGAAGTATAACGTCGCCAGGAGGTGCTTCTTCTCAGGTTTTGAGTGGAACTCCATGGGCGGGTAATAATTATTATAATGGGGAAGGTGAGATTACTGTAATTCCTACTGAGTCTGATATTAACGTTGAAGTTGAGATATCTGGTGCTGATGGAGCTCCTAACGGTGGAATAGCTAATCCAGGTAAAGGTGGATATGGAAAGGTATTATTTACTATGAAGAAGAATCAGGAATATACTTTTAAACTTGGTGGTGTTACTTGGAATTCAATTGGGGTAAGTAATGGTATAGGTTGGCAAAGTGCTAATGCTGGACTTGGTGGAGGACAGTCTATAATTTATAGAGGACCAAGATATTATATTATTGGTGCTGGTGGTGGAGCTGCTGGGAGAACAGTTGGTTACGATGGCGGTGATGGTGGTGGGCCAGGTATTAATGGTGGAAATGGACTTGGACCAAATGCAGGTCAGGGAGCTACACAAAGTGGGGCAGGAGCTTCTAGAGGTGGTGCTCGATGGGATTGTATGGTTGCATGTACTAGAAATCAATGTGATGCAAACTTCCAAAATGGTTTGGCAGGTAGGGCAAATGCTGGTAAAGCGAGTGGTAACAACGGAGGTGGCGGTGCTGGTAAATGTGGCGGTGGTGCTGGTACTGGTAATGGATCTTCTGGAGGTGGTGGATCAGGATATGTTGATCCAAATGTTGTTGTCGTAGACGCACAACAAGGTGGTAATCCAAACATTAATGTTTCGAGGGGATATAATCAAGGTTTTGTAAAACTTACAGTATATACTGGAGATTTATTGGATCCTATTAGTTATACAGCTGCGACAGTTGTTGATAGACCTTCTGATTATACATATACAAGTAATAATAGAAGAAATAATAGTAGTGGTAGCGGTGCGAGGCGAACATCTACCTCCGGAGGTAGCAGTACTTACACCATTGGAGGTGCTGCGAGAAGTCTTGCTGAACAAGTAGCTCATAATGCAGGATATTCTAGTTATACTGCTTATCACAATGCAGTGAGTCATCCCACTTATGATACAGGTTTCCTTCAAAGTCAACTGAGACGTTAATAATATCTAAATAATACTATACACCTAGGAGGGAGAGTGAACTCCAATGGCCATCTCAAAGAATTTTGTTATTAAAAATGGTCTTGAAGTCGATACCAATACGTTATTTGTAGATAATATATTAAATTATGTGGGGGTTGCAACGACAGTACCCCGACATCATTTGGACGTCCGTGGAAAGATGATATGTACGGATATCCAATGCGATAGTATAATTGTTAACGAAGGTTTATCACTGCAATCAGCTAGTGGTGTTGCTACGTTTGTAGGTTTGTATGTAACATCCTTATCTGTTAGTGGTATTTCAACATATAGTGAGTTGGATGTTGCTACCAGACTTAATGTTGCCCCTGGTATAACATCTGTCAGAGATTTTAGAGCGGTTGGACTTTCTACTTTTGAAGGATATCTTAGATTAAATCAAGGTCTAAACGTCACAGGTATTACTTCACTTGCTAATAGACTTCTTATTGGTACAGGTGGCACTATTTTTACAACCACTACGGGTGGTCAAGTTGCTATTGGTACTGACGTTGCTCCTTATAGATTTAGTGTTGTTGGTCAAGGTGAGACGGCTTTCTATGTGAATGGAAATACTAGAATTGACGGTACATTAAATTGTAGTGATATTGCTATTGCTGGTATTGCTGCTACGGCTCTGGACATTACTTCTAACTTTACTGTTGCTGGTATTAGTACCTTTACAGGAGCTATTGATGGTAATGGTGGTGCTACCATTGATAATATACAACTTGGTATCACGGGTAATAATGAAATTGATACCTCATCTGGTAATCTTACGATTGACTCCGCAGGTGGACTTACAACAATTGATGATAACTTAACTGTTGCTGGATACTTGGCCATTTCTGGTGCTGGATCTACGTTTACTAATGTGGTAGACATGAATGGTGGCGCTACCATTGATAACATAAGAATCGGTATCGCTGGCGATAATGAAATTGATACTTCTACTGGTAATCTTACGATAGATTCTAATGGTGGTACTACGACTATTGATGATACTTTGAGTGTTACTGGAGATCTTAACCTTACTGGTGGATTTAATCTTGCTGAATATATTGTTCATGATGGAGATACAAATACTAAGTTTGGATTCCCAAGTGCTGATACTATTACAGCAGAGACAGGTGGTAGTGAAAGACTGCGAATCGACAGCTCGGGCAGGCTGTTGGTGGGCACTACGACTGAAGGCGAAAATTCTGCTAATGATTTTACAATCGCTGATGATACAGGCAATGTAGGAATGACGATTCGCTCTGCTAATACTGAAGCATGTAGTCTGTTCTTTTCAGATGCAACCACTGGCGCTGCTGAATATGCTGGATACATTCAATATGCCCATGGTACTGATCAGCTAAGACTTGGAAGTGCTGGATCGATTGATTTTCGAGCAAGCGCTACCAGCACTTCATTTATGCACATCGACAGCTCGGGGAATGTTGGGATTGCTTCTGCTGCTCCAAGTACTCCATTGTATGTTGTAGGAGATACTACACTGAGTGGTGATACCACTTTCCATGGCGATAGTTATAATTTAGTCTGGGATAAATCAGATAATGCTCTTGAATTTGCTGATAATGCCAAGGTACTTATTGGTACTGGTGGTGATTTGGAGTTATATCATGATGGAAGTCACTCATATATTACTGATAGTGGAACAGGTAATTTAAAAATAACTGTTAGCCAATTAGATATACTTGGTAGTAGTGAAACTCTGGCTACATTTGTTGATGATGGAGCTGTTACTCTCTACTTTGATAATGCAGTTAAACTTGGTACTACTGCCGGGGGCGCAAAGGTAACTGGTAACTTAGAAACTACTGGTATTTCAACTGCTACTGGTGGATTTGTTGGTGCCTTAACTGGTACAGCAACTAATGCTACTAATGTTACAGTTGCAGATGAAAGTTCTGACACATCATGTAATGTTCTTTTTACAACAGCAGCTACTGGAGACTTAGCGCCTAAGAGTGGTACAAACCTTACTTTTAATTCTTCTTCAGGAGCTTTGACTGCAACAAGTTTTGTTGGTGCCTTAACTGGTAATGTAACTGGTACAGCAACTAATGCTACTCATGTAACCGTGGCTGACAATGAAGCCACAAACGAGAATAACCTTATTCCGTTTATTGAAGATGCTAGTGCTACAGGTAATGTGGGATTAGAATCTGATGGAGATTTCCATTATAATCCAAGTACTGGTACTGTAACTGCTACTTTATTTGCTGGATCTGGTGCTAACTTAACTAGCGTGCCAATGACTGTTACTGAAACATCTTATGGTGGTACGAGTCAAATTTCTTACGCTAGTAATACTTTAACGATTACAGCAAACTCTAACGCATACGGATACCGAACTGTTTCTACTAGTGATCCTTCTAGTGGTGAGAATGGTGACGTTTGGTATAAGTACTAATATAAATAAAAAAAACTATTGATTAAACAAAATGCCTTGGTTTTCTGAAGACGGTAAAGAATATTGGCTTCCCGATGAAATGCCTGAAAAGGGTGAAATGCTGGGTCAGTTGGGGAAGAGATATTTAAGGCCTGATGGAGCTATAGTATCTCATCCGAGGTGGACTCTTGATAGTGGAGCCTTTGTTTCTGATGAGTATCTTTATAGGAATGAAGGGTGGACTCATCTAGTTGAAACAAGTTTTAAACCAGTTTATGAAAATGGAGTTTTGTGTGTTCATGAACTCCCAAAAGAAAAATGGTCTCGTGGTGAACCAAAAGAATATACCTTAGTTAAAACTTATGATGTAGTCGAAACAGTTGATAACCCTCCAGAAATAGGTATACAGGATCCTTTGGGTAAAGACATAGGTTCTTGGCCAACTAATAATAATACTAGAATTATTAAATTAAATGAACCACGTATTGAACAACTTGACGATAGGAAGGTTATTCATATACAATATAAGAAGAAACGTGTAATTCGTGATGTACCAGCAATTAATAAGGTTACTCATCAAGTAGCTGAGAATCCAGAAGAAGAATGGATTGTGGAGGAAAATGAAATCTTCGTCACTTATACAATTAGTGCGATTCATACAGCTGAACATTCGCCACTTTATAATACTGATTTGGTAGATACCGATAACGATCCATATAATGATCAATCTTTGGCATATATTAAATCGATGAGAAATATGAGACTCCAAAGTACAGATTATGCATTTGCAATTGCTATCGAAAAGGGATTGACTATAAGTGATAAACTTAAGAAGTATAGAGATGATCTTCGTGATATAACTGATAATTTAACGGATCTGGAACATGTTGAGTGGCCTAGAAAACCACATTATCCAGAAGAATTTTTTAATGAAACATTTAAATAGGAGGTAAGATTATGTCAGGTCACGTTAAAGATGGTGGTTCATGGAGAGAGATCTCACAACCTTCTGTTAAGGATGGTGATGCTTGGAGAACTGTAACTGCTGGGCATGTTAAGGATGGTGGTTCTTGGCGACAGTGGTATGAACAAGCCGGCGCTTCAGCTGTTCCAGCTGGAGCAATGATGTTGTATGCAGGAGACAGTGCTCCTACTAACTGGGCTATATGTGATGGATCTTCGTATAATACTAGTACATACTCACAATTAAATACCAATATTAATGGTACATATGGAAGTAACCTTCCTAACCTTTCAGGTCATTACCTAAAACATAATGCAACCCCAAGTATTCAGTCTGGGGCCGTTTTAGTTCAGCATTATCATGGATCAGTATATGGTGGCAGCGGTAGCAGTGAATGTAGACCAGGTGCTGACCCAGGATCTAATGCTGCTGGTGCAGGAAATGCTGGATCCCTTTCCAATAGTGGAAACTCAACTGGATTCAAACAAAGAACCCTTCTACCAATTATTGCACTAATTGATTGTAACCTCCCTGCTGGATGTGTAGTTCTTTCTTGCAATACAGACGCTTACTATTCAGGTACTAGAATCGAATTGCTTCAATGTCATGGTGGTACTGCATCTGCATCAACATACCCTGATTTATATTCAATCGTTGGTACTAGTTATGGTGGAGATGCTACTAACTTTGGTTTGCCAGATTTAAGAGGAGTATTCCTGCAGGCAGTGAGTGGTTTCTCTAAACCAGGTGGTTATACAACAGACTCTTATCAATCTCATTATCACGGTCCATTTTATTATGCCAACGGTGGTGGAATTACCTCAAGGTATAGTAATAGCTCTGGCCATGGCGGTTGTGGTTCTAATACTACCAGTGCTAATAGTAGTAGTGTTGGATCAGGTGATGCAAATGAAACCAGACCACCAAATATTGCTTTCCATGCACTTATAACTACGGTAGAAATTGGAATAGCCGGAGGTGAACTTATATTCTTCATGGGCACAGGCACAGACATTGATGTTGGTAGTACAACGTTCTATAGTATGACAGGTCAAACCTTCACCGGAAGTGATCAAATAATTTCTTCTTGTGAGGCTGGATTCAAGTCAAGCACAACTTTCCAAGCGGTTAATATTGCTGATGATTATATAAGAGTTACTGATAGGGGTGCTGGTACTGATCCAAATGCTGCTAACAGGGCACATGCAAGTACCTACTCTAGTGGTACGGGGGCTAATCTTTCTGGTACTGACCAAGCAACTTCTTTAACAAGTCATAGTCATTCTTTCAACGCACCTGTTTGTACTGGTGGACCTCAGTATTGGGGAACACATAGTCAACGAAGTAATTGCCAAACTCCATCAACTAACTTTAATACATTAGGTGCAACTGCAAACTCTGGTAACGTTAGTGCTACTATGCAACAAACGCATGCTCTTGTTAATGTAATGGTATGTAAGGGGTAATTTATTATGAGCGGATGTATAGAATCTCACACCCTCTCTTGGGATGCGAAACCATGGGATTTGGATAGGAATTATCCAGTTCTTTATTCTTATGAACAAGGCAGACCTGCTGCATTACCTAGATATCATCATAATCAGACTGGATATTTAGTTGCTGACCTCTGGGAGTTGTATAAAAATGAAGAGTATGATAAAATAGAAGACCTGGGATACAAACCAATACAAGTACCTCCCGATTATTATTCGAATAATTCGGCATATACTTGGGATAGAGTTAGATATATAGATATTAGGGATTCCGAAGGAAAATTTGAAGACGAGGACATGATTAAAAGCCTTTACGAAATTGAATGTCAGTGGACTAAAATTAGAAGGGATAGATTACGTCTCTTGCAAGATAGCGATTGGACACAAACTCCTGATTTACCAGAAGAAATGATAAAGGAGTGGGCGTTGTATCGTGAAAAACTCAGAGATATGCCAGATTCCCACTTTAATGATGACCCATGGAGTATTGTTTTTCCCGAACCTCCAGTTAGATCCCAACCAGGACATTATTTAAAACCAAAATTTTATTTGGAAAAGCAAGTACCTTATAAGTAAGTAAATGAATAACTATTATGAAGGATTTGTATCTTCTTATCAATATAAGGATATAATACCACGTGCTTGTCAAGATATATTGCCTCCAGGTGGACAAATGGTTGCTTGGCAATTTCCTGATTTAGAACTATGTGATTGGATATTTGATTATATTTTAAAACAAAAAAAAGATGGTAAGTTAAAACAAGGGCACTGTTATAATTTAACTGAAGGGGGAAGGGTTAATACTGATACTAAGAATAGTTGGGACTTGCCTTTTAGAATGGATGAAGTTCGTACAGAACGTAGACATGCAGTAGATGAATTTATGTCTAAGGGAGTCTATGTAATGAACTGGATTGAACATTGTCTGTTAGAATATAAAAAACTAAATCCACAATTAATAAATGAGCCCATAGCTTTTGAAAATGGACTTAATCAATATCAACTTTATGAACCAGGTCAAGGATTTTATGTACAACATTGCGAAAGGAAACCTGGAGTTAGTTTAAATGGGTTAACAAGAGAAATCGCTTTTATGATGTATTTGACTGATATTGATGAATATGATGATAAAGGAACACCAATTGGTGGTACTATTTGGCCGAGACAGAATATCACAACACCTTGTAGAAAAGGATTAACAGTTTTTTGGCCTGCTGGACTCGATTATCTTCATGCAGGTTCTGTTTCATATAAACATACGAAACTAGTTACTACTGGATGGATTGGAACGGTCCATTAATTTGGGCTCATAATTTGAGCTCATATTGGGCTCATAATTTGGGACCATTATTTCAGAGTGTAACGACCCATAATTTGGGTTGCCATATCTGAATGGGGGGTGTATTGTAGGTTTGTTGGTGGATGACAAACCAATTTTGGTTTCTCGATACTAACAACAACCCAGTTCCAATACTATGGTAGACCAATGAGCAACAAGAGCACTTATTCGCCAATCGTATCTGACTTTTATAAGTATACGGTTGAATCGTTTTATGACAGTTTAATAGATAAAACTCGTGCTGACTATGGATTTCAGTCACGGGTTCGTTGGAAAAGAGATAATAAATCATCCTATATTACATCTTTAATCTTAGGGATGGCACCATCGAAGTTTATTCTTGCTTCAACCAGTGCCTGCAAAGTAACATCGAAAGGATTTAAAGATCAGAAATATTATGAAGAATGGTCGAAAAAGTTAATCGACTTTTTAAACATTGATTCTAATAATCGGGTTACAACGCTTAAAGAATTCAAAAATAATGAATTCGGAATTGAACCTGGCATGTACGAAATCAATGGACAAGTTGTAGAGATTATCGAAGGAGAAAACGACACATTTGATACACTTCCTGGCGTAATAAAAAGTACTTTTTTAAACGCACTTATCACAGTTGAGATTATAACCACAGCAACAAGGGAGCAACTTTCTAACCTATTCATTCGGATGAATGATGGAATTAGTTTAAATGGTCCTGAGAAACGTAATGCTGTGATCTGCAAATTTGCGGATGAAGTACGCTCACTCGCCACTGAGTATGAGTCACTTTTAAAAGTATATTTCACGCCCGCTGATATTAACCGTCGCAAAGTTGATGATTTCATCGCTGGTCTTGCGCTGGTGTATTTCCATGGGGTTGGGTATACGATCTCAGATAAAACGTTGTGGTCTGCTTATGCTGCGGGATCAACTGAGGATAATTTGGTTCATAAATTTGTGGAAGACTTCCGTAAATTTATCAACGCATTCCCAGATGTCACTGTGGTTCCTAATAAGAACACTGTGCTTGATTTGTTCTCCATTGTTAAAGAACTCAATGACAATGGATATACGATAGATGATTCTAGTGAATTTCTGGATAGATTCCTTGAGGTTAATGCCGAACTGATTGTTGATGAAACTAAGCATCATTACAATACAGGTCGTGACGCAACCTATAAAGAACTATTAAGATCACGTGAGGTTAAATTCACAACCGTCCGCCGTCATGAGATTGACAAGAGGTTTGATCCTGTTAAGTATTGTGTCAAAAGAGACTCAAACCGCAATTTCAGTAAGGAAGAGAAGTTTGTCGCCGCGGTTAATCAGAATTGGTTGACCCCAGAAGGGAAACCCATTGAAAAATCAAAACTGTTCGATCCGACTCAATATCATGGGGGTCATAAAATCCCATGGGCAGACGGTGGATCAACAGATCAAGAGAACCTGGCGGTTCAAACGACTGAGGACAATCTAAAACTAGGTAGGAACCCAGTCCAGGACTCTTAACATACTGAAATATTTCAATATGTTACGGTATTGGGGGTTTGTCTGATTTGGCAACCCCTGTCCTCTATAATAAGAGAGTACAAACGCATCTAACACATGCCTGCTAAGACTGCAACCGCCACTGCTCCACGCCGTCGCACCCGCAAGTCAACTGCCACAGTCCAGGTCACTAAATACACAAAACCAAGTGAATCCAAGACCATGACTGAAACCCCACAACCTATTCATTCTGAAAAGGTTCGCCCAACGTCACCAAAACTGTCTCTTAAAGACTATAGAGATGACTTTGTTGCTAGGGTTGAAATTCACAATTATGAGGTAGATGCTCTGATTGATGATATTAAGGAAGGAATTAAAACAGTTTCTCCTTATATCAAGCAAGCAATTGATTATTCAGTTGATGCTTATCAGAAAGTAAGTGCTAACCTCAGCACTGCAACCACTTCATAAACTACCACAAGAGACCCCTGCCAGGGGTCTTTTTTTATGGTATAATTTATTCATTGTTATGTAATTGTTATGCAAGGGTCTCTCCCTCCGCGTCACACCTTGAGTGTTCGTGATTTCGCAGCACTAGAACCTTTCTATCGTGCTCAGGAACCACATGGCAAAATCAGAACATGGCGCCAACTCCGTAAGGTAGGTTTCAAACCTATTGAAAAGGAAACCATTGACATGAAGTTTATCTGTGACACCTTTAGTAGGGACAATCCAGATAGCACCTTAGATTATGAAAACTTCTTAGAAAAATGCAATGCTAAAAAATGAAAACGGATCCACCTTTCGCTTTAGGCGATTTGGTTTCAGTTGAGAAGGGGTTTAAACATGTTGACAAAGGAGTAATCGATTTTATAGATGAATGTTACTCCGTGATGAGAATCGACCCCAAAGTTCTAGAAGAAGGAAGAAATCCTGCCAGATTGTTGATTTTTCCTCATGATTATGATAAAGTAGAAATAGTTACAAAGGAATATGAAAACCCTAGTCAACTCCAAAAACGAAAGCGTTTTTCTAATCCCTGAATTTATTCCAATCAAGGAAAATAAAGACGGAACATGGACAGTAGGCGAAAAGATCTTGGACTCTACTGAGTTACAAGACTCTTACACTGCCTATGAAGTTAGTATAGATAATCTACCTAGGCAATGGTCTCCTAAAAAATATTTTTTTGATGGGAAAGACTGGAATTTTAATGCCAATTGGGATGGTGTAGATTATAATGATAATAAGAATTTAGAACGCAAACTTCATAGATTGATTAAGATTTTGCATGATAAAGATATACTTGATACAGCACAACTACATAAACTATCTGGATTTATTGACGCGATATGAGTAGATTTGGCACTAAAGAAATACTAAATGCGTGGGCGGATTTAGATATTAAATTAGATTATAATTTCATACCTGGTGTTCAATGTGAGACCTTTGGTAGGTCTGAGTTTTATACTGAGTTTTTCTGTGGTGGCGTGTATATTTGGAGTGAATACTTAACCAGAAAACTCCTTAAACCATCATATTATTATCATTTAGGTGCTAGTCCTTTTGTATATGCTGATGCATTTACACCAAATAGAAGTAGAAGAGGTAGTCTTGTATTTTTGCCCAAATGGGACATTGCCACAGGGTTGGATTTCTGGCGAATAGATTGGAGAAACTTTTGGCAGTTTATGAGAAAATTGGAGCAACCAATCATATGCCTTGCTCCTGCTGACCAAAGAAAGTTATGGCAGGACTTTTTTGATGAATGTGGCATTAAATTGAGGTTGTGTTCTATTTCTGACAGTACAGAATCAGAAGAGTTTCAATTAGGATTGGCATATCTATTGTCTAAACATAAAACTGCTTGTTTTTCCTTCTTTTCTTCTGCTGTTCTATATGCCTATTATAATGGGTGTGATGTAAACTTTTATGATATTGGTAACCCATACGTTGAGCATCCTACTCATCAGGTAGATTCATATGCTAATCCTGAACCTATTCATGGAGAATTTCAAGATTTATGGATACGCAACCAGGACAATCCTGCTATTATGGATCAGTTATGTAAGATATTTCTTGCCCCTCATTTAAGACAGACGCCAGAAGAATTAAAAGACTCTTTGTATGGATTGAACTTATATAATAACATGTTAAGTGTTGAAGGTGTGCGAGGGCATGACGATTGGTGGTATAGTAACTCTTGTGGCGATATTGATCTGCAATATCTACCTGAAGACTTTAAGTTATTGAGTAGGCATGATGCTAAGAAGAAATTACTAATGAATGCTAGAAGGTTTGATGATTTGGAAATATCTGATATAATTAAAGATATGGAGGCAAGGTTATGAGTTACACGGTAATTAATCCTGTAAACTTTGGATGGTTAGAATATAAATTAAATGAAGAGGAATATCAATATGTTGAATCATGTATAGAGAATAAAGGTCCAGACGTAAAATATCAACTTGCTGGCAATATATCAGGAAGTTATAAACTTTATGATGAAAAGTCTTGGTTTTGGCACAATACCGTTTATCCTGCCGTAAAGGAATATTCTGAGAAATTTAAGAACATTGCTGATACTGTGCCAGTCAGTCATCATCATACATATTTCATGAATGATTGGTGGGTTAATTATCAATATCAAACAGAATTTAATCCCTTACATTGTCATTATGGCATTTACAGTTTTGCAATTTGGATGAAGATACCAACTACACACTTTGAGCAAAATAAGAGTCCACTTAGTTTGACATCAAATTCGCATAATATATCTATTTTTGAATTTGTATATCCTAATACATTAGGGCAATTAAACACATACGCTTATGAAATGAACCCTGATAAGGAAGGTATGATGTTACTTTTTCCATCATCAATGAGACATCAAGTTTATCCTTTTTATAATTGTGATAAAGAAAGAATTAGTGTAGCAGGTAACGTTTGTTTATATACTGGTAATTGTGTGCCATGACATATACCACATGTGTTATTCCTTGTCGAATGAATTCTAGTAGGTTTCCAGGTAAACCACTAGCGAGACTTAAGGGGCGTGAGTTACTTTTAAGAGTATGTGATAATGCTGCAAAGTCTATTGCAGATCATGTAGTAGTTGCTTCAGAAGATAAATTACTTGTTGATTTTGCCATTCAAAATGGTTATGATGCTGTGCTTACTCATGAACATCCAACATGTACTCATCGTGTATGTGAAGTATCAAAAACATTACGTAGTGATTACATAGTTAACTTACAAGGTGATGAACCATGTATAACCCCTTCAATGATTAATGCCGTAATTAATGAAACAGTGGGTAAACAATATAAAATGGTTCAAGCAACTTACCCAATAGAATCTAATGACCTATATGATGAAGATTGTGTAAAAGCAGTTATAAATAATGGAAAAATCATTAATCTTACTCGTAATCCTGAACTATATACCGAAAATTTACGTGGAATTGCAGGAATTTACGTTTATGATATTGAGACCATTAGAAATTTCGACAAATATGACTTAAGACTAGTTAACGCCTGGCAGGGTTTAGATACTTTTGGTTTTATTGGTCAAATTGACGTTATTCCGTATGAATTTCCACAGCGTACTCATGCTGTAGATAGACCCACAGATATTCTTACAGTAGAGGAACAATTATGAAATATGTTGTTGACATTGATGGCACAATATGCGAACATGTAGAGCAAGGTGCTGCAATTAAGGGAATGTTTGGCACTGGTAAGGTCTATCATGATAGGATAGAAAAGATAAACAAGTTATACGATGAAGGACACACAATAATATATCATACGGCAAGAGGTGCTGGACCATTTAGTAACCCAGAGGGTAAATTTGATGGAGATAGTATTCAATATTGTTATAAAAGATGGTATAATTATACAGAACAACAGTTGTTAGATTGGGGTTGTAGATATACAGAACTAATCATGGGTAAATATTCAGGAGATGTGTACATTGATGACAAAGCAATCTTTAGCGATGATTTCTTCAGTAGTTGAATCAATTAAGTGTTCTAAAAGCATTGGTATCATTGGGAATGGTGGCAATCTTGCCATTGCGCACCATGTTTCTAGTGATATGAACAGATATTTGGGTAAATTTTGTTTTACTCCTGATGCTGTTCACTTGAGTGCTTTGAGTAAGGATGAACCTTGGCATAAACCATGGGTAGAGTATGCTTCAAATCATGCAGATTTAATTTTAGGTATTAGTACAAGGATTACATCACCTATTGCTGATGCACTTGCAGAGTTACCAGAAGATTTTGATTGTTACTTATTTGCTCCTGAGAAACATCCTACTGTTCCGACTATTGTTATTGACAAGGATACTTGTAGGAGAATAGATACTAGTAAGGATAATCTAACCTTTCATGAATTTGAAGTAGAAGTATTGTGGCAATTCTATATGCTGTTCCATGAGTGTGGGGCAGACCTGATGACAATATAGACAGTGAATGAACTGTCCACCATTTTCCCTATTGGTCGTTCTGACTGGTAGGGTACTCAAGTACACACAGGAGACAGCATGACCTGGTTTTCTGAACACCTTCTGAACCACGTCCACTGGATCTGGGTTCGCCTCGCTGAGGATGCACCGAAAGACCCCATCCACAAGCACCTCACCCTGATTTTTGATATTGGGGTTCGTGACACGGTAAACCTCCATCTGGATCACCAAACACAATGAGACTACATGTTCGCTGCGATTCTGCCCCTTGGGAGAATACAACAGAAGACAAGGATAGAGCAATTGATATTGCCTATAACCTTGCTGAAGAGTATCAATGTGATGTTGATCTTCTTTATGATACAGTAATGGCATCATCTGGATTAACTTCTAGAGTTGTTTACACTACTATTTCACCATCATGATCGACATTATCTACAAGAAGAAACTACCACAAATCTGGATTGAAGATGACAAGTTTGTTATTGAATCACCTTCATTCAGATATGTGATTGATGATGACTTAAAACTCTTGTTTAAGTTATGCAGACGATTCAAGTCCGATGCAATCAAACAAACCTATGCTACATCATGACGGTTGACTAGGACCTCCTTTTTTCTGTACTCACTCCACACCATGAAGACTAAAAGCAAACTGATTTGCGTTGAACCTAAGACCGATGATGCTAAGGACAGATTCAATAGTGTCATGCATAACCTGCACTCTTGCCGGGTTGACAGCGAAGACTCTGTTCATTTCTACCTATCATCGATCAGCGGTCGGTACAATTTCCAGATGAAAAAACTAGACGATCCGAACTGGGAAATCGTCAAATAGTAGACAGTTCTTAAACTGGTACACATTTGCCCAGAAGGGGGCATAACCATGTATATTAAGGACATGAGGGGGTCACGGACCCTCCGACACCTCCGACCCCCTTCACTACTATGCGCCACATTCGCAAGTTTAAAGGTCACTGGTCCATCTGCTACAGACAATTCAAGACGGGTCGTTTCGACCTCTCACGCCTTGAAACCGTTCTGACTGGACCACCAGCAACAGCATTCAAACCTGACCCCATGTAACGTATTGTTACAGATCTGGGGTCAACCGACCTAAACGGGTCAAAACCGTGTATATTAGGTCATGGGAGGGAAAGTCCCCAAAAGGGGTTGTCCCAGCAAGTCGCTTTCGTGGTAACACGTCGCTCCCATCCAATTTTCAATTCACTTTTCGTTTTATGACAGTTCAGGACCTAACAGCGATTAAAGAGTTTTTCACTGAAAAGGAGTGGGACACCATTTATGATGCTGTAACACAAGAAGGTTATTGCGCTGACACTGATGAGGTTACCGAAGACACCAATTCAGTTCTACGTAAGATCTCAAGACTTTTCGAAGGGGATTAAACCCCCCTTCTTTTTTTGTCCCTTATCCTTTCAACAATGAAACTACAAAAAGGAACCACGGTTGTTGATTACTATCCGTTAAAATCTTTCATTTCGCATCAAATTGAGGAAGGTTATTTCGTTAAGATTGTTACTGAGAATGGCAAGACTGCTGAACGCCAAGTATGGGATAAGAACAGTAAAAACGAGCAGGTTGATGAATATATGAAGAAATCTTTTGAAGTTGTTGGAAATAATGATTTACCACAATATGCTAACCCAAATCAAACAGGAGAACAAATTTCATGAAAACACCCGCAGAAGTAGCGCAAGCAGTACATGATCTTTATGTACGCCGTGAATTGTGCCAAGATCTTGAATATTTGGTTAGGGAAGATAGTTCAATTAGAGAGGAAATAATTGATGAATATGTGTATATGTTAGATGATAAACGGTTTGAAGAATTACAAGAGTATGCTAGAAAAGAATTGAAGGGTGATTTATGACTACATCATCACTTGAAAACATCCAAGATCTTGACAAACAATTGCTCGAGATCAATCCTAATCTCACAACACAAGTAACAGCGGGTATTCCGCCATTATCTGTTATTGTGAACCGATGGACTAGGATGCTACGTGATGCCCTAGAGTCATCATATGATGACCAATTTCCAGACAGAAAAGGGCAGAAGAGGTTCACGATTGAAGAGGGTCGCAAATACTATAAGATCGAGGAACTGGAAGGCGGTGTTCATGCCTTCGTAGATAAGAACACTGGCGAGGTCTATAAACCTGCCAGTTACAAGTCACCTGCCAAGGGTGTGCGGTATGATCTACGGTCTATTGAAGACCGTGAGAGATGCCTGAGCAATGCTGACTGGGCAGGCGGTTATCTTTATCTAAGGTAACAGATTGTTACAGGAATGACCCAAACGGATCAAAATCCTGTATATTAGATAAGTCCTGAGCACGACTCTAAACTACTCTATTTTCCATGTTACTAAACCGATTCACCATGACCACTGCATTAAATGATCTTCTTGTTTCCCTTGAAGAGTCAACAACAGGTGCCGAACTCCTAGAGTTCATTGACGCATATGTAGAAGGATCAGTTAACGAAGTAGAATAATACACGATATAGGGTAGAAGGTAGATGGGTTGGATATTCTTCATAATTTGTTGCACTTTCCTAGGTTTGATGTTTACGCTCGCGTTTCCTCACCTAGGATGAGTGTTACGTATTGTTACAGATCGGAGGTCAAACGGTCCGAAGCAGGTCATAAGACAGTATAATAAGAGAGTACAAACGCATTTTACCTACATGCGCAAGATTGAAACCCAAATGAACCGCGCCATCAGATCCCGTCAGGACTGGAGGAAGGACAACACAAGGGTTGAGATCAGTGAAGACAACAAAGCATTTGTTTATCTTCACAACCACCTGATTGCCGTTATTGACGATCAGGTTCAAATTTTCGACGGTGGTTGGCAAACAAACACAACCAAATCACGTTTGAATGCCATCATCGCCGAATTCATTATGCCTGCTGCAGGCGTATTTCAAAAAAACTGGAATTGGTTCTATAAGAGAAGTCTTGACTTCTCAGACATCATTCCATTTGAGTCCGGTATGGTTCTAAGTTGACCATACTCTTTACTTTGTTTATTCTCAAGGGAAGGGGTTCATAGTCCTTCCCTTTTTTTTCTCTCTTTTTGCCCCTATGCATGATTCAACACTAGACCTATTCATTGAGCATGAGATGTCCAAAAAGGATTTGGGTGACCGTGTGCTAGAGGAAGTTGCCTCAAAGTATGAAGTCACTGTAGATTACCTATTGGAAGAATTCTGCCTCGATGACGAAAGCATCAGAGACTTGATTTCTGAGGCATTATGACCTATTATGTTGTCAGGGGACGCTATGAGGACTATAAGGGACGGTCACACAGGTTTGAAGTCGAATCAGACACCAATGACCGTAACTACATAGAAGACCTCATAGAGGAACGTTACCCTGCTGAACGCATTTTCTTGCAAGGTGTTTATCAACAGTAATGCCACCTGATTTTCCACATGACCCACCGCCTGGATACTCCTATGAAACGCAATTATTCCGCACTAATGTGCTTAGTATTTGGTTACGGAGTCATAGCACTTACTGCTATAACGGGGGTAATACTGTGGCAACAATCTGGGGATTCTATGATATCAACACCAAAAAGTACTTTGCGCCTATTAACTCCACCAGGAAGGGAAATTCGATAGATGTAAATAATACTACAGCGTATTCATCTATGCAAATTGAATTAACCCCATTGGAGAAATGTTTTCTATGAGAGAGGAACAAATGCAACATTCAATTGATCTCATTGAGCAAAATTATGTTGAGAGATTAACAGAGTTAGTAGAACATGAAGAATATGGCGATGCACATTCATTATTTGAAGAATTCGTCATTGATGGTGATGAACCAGATAAATATCTATTTGTAAAGATCAAAAGCGGAGAAATAGTCGATGAGAGTTGATACATTCGAGGAACAATGTGAACTAGGTAGAGTCTGGGTTTATCAGACTGAAAATTTAGATATACCAATTAGGGGATTTCTAATTGCTCCAACATTGCGATTAGCGACATATTTGGCGCAAGAATTAATTGGTGATGATACAATAGAAGTATCAGTATTCACTCGCCCATTGACTCACGATCAATATTTAAGTTTTGCTAAATTAAATGATTTGCGAGAACAATTACCAGCAGAAACATTAGGAGAAATGGGTATTACTAATGAGTAAATGTTATTCAGTATTTGATTTTACTTTACCCATTCATGAATTTAGGTTAGATGATTGGGAAGAGAAAAAGAAATATATTATGGAATTACTTCCTAGTGATAAAGAATGTAAACCAGTAGAATTTGATTTAACAACAGAGACAATAAACACTAATTACTGGAGTAAGGATGCATATGCACCCAAATACGAAAGTTTGCCTGAGTTATTTCGCCCAGAATTAGATGAATTAATGAAACGTGAATGTTGTGAAGGATGGTATACACAAGGATTGCCATGGTATGAGATAGCGGATAAGGGTCAATATCATGGAATGCATACACATGGCACAACAGGATTTGTGGCAGTATGTTATGTAAATTATGATAAATATGAACACGACCCTATTAATTTTATAGCACCCTTTCACGATCCAGTATCAGGCGGACAATTAAGTTATACGCCAAACTTAGAAGAAGGGATGTTAATATTTTTCCCAGCATTGCTCATACATGCGACAACACCAAATCGCTCAAATGAGAGAAGAATATGTATAAGTTTTAATGTAGAACTAACAGGTAATCGTAAAGTCAGTTACACGCCTAAGGAACAAAAAGAACACATTGAAGGACATTAAAGCAGCAAAAAAGATCATCAAACGAGCGAAGAAACATCCAAATTGGTATACAGAGAGTGATATCAAGTATGCAAAGATGGTCAAGAAACGTATTAAGAAAGAAAAACACGAACTTGACAATAATCCGTCAACAGATTAAACTTACTAAAGTTAACGCAAACCAAAGTGAATTATCTTGATTTCAGTGATGATCCAAAGGATTCTTTGCCTAGAAGAGAACAACTAAAGGAAATTATCGGTGATTATCTATCACATAGTACTGCTACAGTTTTTTATAATGATCTAAAGGAAGAAACTGCTAATTGGGTAGCATATCATGAAAAG